>Ga0222749_10000330_pt1 | contig 29991 bp, 25 predicted proteins | sample IncBWH2Mmetat_FD_197234 | JGI IMG/M metagenome (GOLD analysis project Ga0222749, IMG submission 197234) | Metatranscriptome of lab incubated forest soil microbial communities from Barre Woods Harvard Forest LTER site, Petersham... | ecosystem: Environmental > Terrestrial > Soil > Temperate... | reverse complement strand
GTTCAACGGCTCAACCTTCAACACATCGGCGATTCATACCAGCACCATGACGGCGGCCACGTGCGGCATGCCGGGTTGCATGCTCTCGGTTTCGGCCAATGGCGCCGCCACCGGCAGCGGCGTGCTTTGGGCGAATTGTGTTCTCAGCGGCGATGCCAACCATGGCACGGTACCCGGCATCTTTCGCGCTTTCAACGCCGACAATGTCAGCAGCGAACTCTGGGATTCGCAACAGAACGCCGCCCGCGACAACTGCAGCAACTATTCCAAGTACAGTTATCCCGTCGTCGCCAACGGCAAGGCGTATCTGGGCAGCTTCGGTACAGGGGCCAACAACAGCGGCCAGCTGTGCGTCTATGGCCTGCTGCCGTCCGAGGGACCGTTCGGCGGAACGCCCGCGGCGATTCCTGGCACGGTGATGGCCGAGAACTACGACACCGGCGGCCAGGGAGTCGCCTATAACGTGACCTCGGTCAATGGAACGGCCAACGGCTACCGCTCCGACGGCGTCGATCTGGAGACGGCAACAGCCCCCGCAACCGGCAACGATCTCGGCTGGACGACCGCGGGACAGTGGTTCCGCTACACAGTGAACGTGGCCACGGCAGGGACGTACACGGTCAGCATTCTGGTTGCCGCTCCGACCGCTGTTGCCGATGCGTTCCATATTTCCAACTCGTCGGGAACCAACCTCAGCGGTACGGTTGCAGTTCCAGCGACCGGCGGCTTCCAGACCTGGGTGACGGTAACAGCTACTGTTACACTGCCCGCGGGCACGCAGACGCTGACAGTGAACCAGGACACGGCCGGCTGGAACATCGACTCGATGGCGGTCGCGTTGTCATCCGGTCCGGTCGATATCAATGCAGGGGGGCCGACAACGGGCTCATTCGTCGCGGATACCGACTTCAATGGCGGCGCGACGATCAATCATGCCAACACGATTAATTTGAGCGGAGTGACCAATCCGGCGCCAATGGCCGTCTACCAGTCGGCAAGGGTGACGGCGACCATCGGGGCGGGCACCACGTTCAGCTACACGATTCCCAGCTTCACCCCCGGATCGGGCCACACCGTTCGCCTGCACTTTGCTGAGACCTTCTGGACGGCTGCCGGCCAGCGCGTCTTCAATGTCTCGATCAACGGTACGCAGGTACTCACCAATTTCGATATCTTCGCGACGGCCGGTGCGACGAACAAGGCGGTGATCGAGCAGTTCAGCACCACTGCCAATGGCAGCGGTCAGATCGTAATTCAGTTCACAACCGTGACCAACAAAGCTCTCATCAGTGGAATCGAGATTCAGTGAGCCGCGGTCCTAGTTCACGGGTGCGGATGGCCGGCCATGTCGCCGGCCATCTGCAACTTTAGCTTAAGACAGCGAGAAGAAAACTGAGAGGAAGCATCGCGCAACTTCACTCGATCGTGCACTGGCATTGGCCGTGTCTGAAAAGTGCCCTGAGTGCAAGGTTTTGCTATTCTCAGGTCAAGCGGCTACCGCTGAATCATGGGACCGCGCTCGAAAGCAAGGCCGCAACTTCCCCCTCCTTTCCCAACCCCGTTCATCCCGAGGACTTGCTGAAGAAAGTGGCTGAAATATTGAGCTTTCAGAATTGCACCAGGTCGCTTAACATCGTCTCTCCGGGGTCAAAATTGCGAAAGCTCTAACTTCGTCGCCCAAGGCGCGCCATATTTCTATATTTCAAAAGGACCCATGACACTTACTTTTCAGGACACTCCCTTGGGTCATTTCTGTTACTCTTGGGCATTCAGTCCATCTCTTCAGAAAATGAATATTCAGAAAATGCGGTATCCCATCTTGGCGGCTCTGGCGGTGATGTTTGCCTGCGTTGCGTGCACACGCACGCCCACCGTTCAGCATTATCAAAAAGATGGAGTGCAATTCTCTTACTACTCAAATTGGACTATTGTCAAAGACGCAACCCTCGATGCCACGCCAGAGGTGAGAGCGATTCATATAGAAGGGCCGAGTAATGCCGTAGTAAGCCTGATCTGTTTGCCTCCATCGAACAGGCTAACCCTTGAGGCGTTCGCCACAGAAGTTGCGCAGCGGCGTGACGCCGCTATTGAAAGCAAATTGAGCATCGGCTCATTCAAGACAGCCGAGGTCAGTAAAGGGACATCAGCGCCTGTCACGGGCACGGTTGCCGGTGAAGAGCAGCAAGGCGTGCTGCAACAATTCAGTATTGATGTGCTGGGAACGCAAGTGCCGCACGAAGCCAAGTTCTACATGCTGAGCAGTCAGAAGTACAAAGTGATGATTATGTCTCAAGTCTCTGTTGCCAGCGCCGCTGCAACTCATCCGGGCTCGGAGCTGATTCTTAGAACCCTGAGCATTGATTAAGAGCCTCGTCCCGGCAACTACCGGCATACAGAAAATACGCCTTGGTATCAGTAAGACTTCCTAGTGTCCCTTCCTGGAACGAATCAGCTTTCCGATGTCGAAAGACAGACTAAAGGTAAAACTGCTGAAGTCATAGGTCATGCTGCGTGCGTATCCCACCTCAACATGCCAGAGCTGGCTAGGTTCGAAGCCGACCCATGCGTCGAACCCGTTCTCTCGTGTAAGTCCTGTTCCTATGGTAACGGATGCAAGCTCGAAAGGCCGGTTAGGATTCCCCGGGCCAGTCTTGTTGTGACCCGGAGCGTTGGCGCTATTGCCTCGATTACCGTTGTTGCCTTTGCCTTTACCGTTGTTGCCACTGTTGCCCTGACCGTTGCCGTTGTTGCCCTGACCGGAGTTACCGTTGTTGCCTTGGCCAGCATTACCACTCTGACCTTGACCGCTCTGATCGGGCAGAATCACCTGGCTAAAGACCGTCTGGCTTCCTGAGGGGAAAATCTGATAGGCCGAGGCGCCTACTGAGAAGTGATGGCCTAAATCGTACTCTGCACCCTCCTCCAGATGGCCGACCACACCCAGCGATGTAAAAGGACGCGTCACCAGGGGCGTGTCTGAGACAGTGTTCGCCAGTCCGGCTCCAATAAATGGTGTGATTCGATGAAATGTACGCCCAAAGCGATTGGACCAGTCAACACTCACTCGTCCGGTGCTGTATCCCTTTTTGGTGCTGCCCGTAGGCGCAGCCGCTGTAATTGTAGATGTAAAACTCCATTCGTCATGAGGCACTCGAAAGGCCAGGCCTAAATAGATGTTGCCAATGCCCTCATTGGCCCTGCGGACAGATGTACCCGTCGTCGAAGCCAGACTGGTATCGAGAATGTTGCTGTAGTACATCGGAACCCCGGCAAACACACCAAAGTGTTTATTGAAATCGTAGCCTAGAGTGGAATCGAGTCTGAGAAGCTTATTTGAAGAGTTAAGACTGCCCTGGAAACTCTCAATTGCGGTGAATCCCTTTTCCTGATCAACCTGCGGCGAATCCTGACCCATGGCAGGCAAGCTAATCCCCAGCGCGACAATGCAATAGACAAGCTTGAAACGGCAGGATTTCATTGCAGATCTCCTCGCATGGTTGGGCTCTTTTAAGCAGGTGAATACTGCAGCTAGCTTACAACTTTCCAAGCACATCCGGGGCCTTTTTCTTGGGCCCGGAACGCCGGTTAGGCTTCCCCCGAGATGAGCGGAGGTTCGCGCACGACAATGGGCTCCCACTGGTGAAATCAGTTTCGTACACGTGCACGTGGAACGCACCCAGAAGTTCGATGTACTTCCGTGTCATCACATCCCAGATTATCGGCCTCTCGTTGGCGGGAAGCCCGCGCTATAATTGGGCGCACGCCACCGCACGTCTGACTGAGTGGACTGGTCCGCCAAACGCGCCCAGCACACTGAGGAGTCAAACTATGCCTGACGGCCTCCCGGTTGCTCTCCGAGGCAACTCGCCATCTCAACCTGAGCCAGGAGAGGCAACACCAAAAGCCAGATTTTTGAGAGACCTTGCAGCCCTCCTCCTCGTGACTGCCAGCTATATCCTCGCAGGCAAGCTTGGGCTGAGATTGGCCTTTGCCAACGCAAGCGCCACAGCGGTCTGGCCGCCTACGGGAATTGCCCTCGTGGCGTTTCTATTCCTTGGCTACCGCGTCTGGCCGGGTATTCTGGTGGCAGCATTCTTGACCAACATCACAACCGCCGGCGGTATCGCCACCTCGGCCAGCATCGCGATGGGAAACACCCTGGAAGGGATGCTGGGGGCCTATTTGGTGAACCATTTCGCAGGCGGCCTGCGCTCATTCGAGCGTACGCGGGACGTTTTCAAATTTGTGTTCTTTGGTGCGGTCCTCAGCACTTTGGTGAGCGCCACTTGCGGTGTGACCAGCCTTGCCCTCGGCGGTCTTGCCCGATGGGGCGACTATGGAACGGTTTGGCTGACGTGGTGGTTGGGAGATGCAACCGGCGATCTCATCGTAGCTCCCTTGCTGATCTTATGGGCAACCAGCAACATTGTTTCCTGGAACAGGAAGCATCTGCTGGAAGCCGGCACACTCGCCCTTCTACTTCTCTCAGTGGGTGAGGTCGTGTTTGGCGGCTTGCTTCCTTTCTCCCACAAGAACTATCCCCTGGAGTTCATGTGCATTCCGTGCCTCATCTGGGCGGCATTGCGGTTCGGTCAGCGAGGGGTGGCAACGGTGACCTTCCTGCTGTCAGGCATCGCTATCCGGGGCACGCTTCTCGGGTTTGGTCCATTCGTCGGCAAGACGCAAAACGAATCTTTGCTCCTGCTGCAGGCATTTATGGGCGTGACCGCGGTAATGACGATGACGCTTGCAACCATTGTCTCGGAACGCAGACGGGCGGAGTTGGACCGCGAAGAACTGATTCTGGAACTTCAGGAAGCACTCAGCAAGGTCAAGACCCTCAAAGGTCTGATTCCCATATGCGCGGTTTGCAAGAATATCCGCGACGATCAGGGATACTGGAACCAGATTGAAAGTTATATCCGCGAACATTCCCAAGCCGACTTTACGCATGGCATTTGCCCGGCATGTGCAAAGAGGTTGTATCCCGAAGAGTGGAAGAGCGCCTCCTAGCCGCTCTCAGTCAACCACAAGCAGCATAGAGTCCATGTTGCTCTATAGTCTTGGATCTGTTCTCTTAAGGTATTTCGCGAGACCGGCTTCTATGCTTTTATGTTTTCTATCTGGTTCCACGCGGAGGCGTCCGGATCGTAGGACCAGAGTTGGATTTCTCCTGCTGGGTTCACCGTAACTGCTTCCCATTTTCCTAAGGGAGACTGGAAGTAGGTGGCATAAGCAACGTTCCCTCCCTGTGTATTGCAAATCGTACCGCCCGTGACAGCCATTGGAACGCATGGCAGTCCGCGTGGGCCGAAGACAGGGGGATAACTAAGAGTTCCGCTTGGAAACACTTTATTGTTCAAATCATTGGTTGCGGGCCCGGATGAACCCCATAGGACCCCACTCCCCAGCACCGCCATCGGTTCTGGAGCAGCATAGTTAGTTGGTGGATTATTGGTATCTGTAGTGTCCACATAAGCGATACCGACACAGACTTCTGTGCAAGAATTGGCAAGGGCCTGTACCCCAATGGCGTTATATGTGTTGCCGGCTACCGCGGCAAGCTTTCCGCGCTGCAAAATACCAGCATACCTTCTTCCGGCCTCTTTGAGGTGTACGCTGTCCATCGCGTTCTTGTAAATCGGTATTGCAACCGCAAGAATCACCAGGATCATACCGAGCACAACCAGCAATTCGATTAACGAAAATCCCTTGTGCTGATGCATTATTGAGTGCCCTTTCTGGAATGAACTAACTTCAAACAGAAGACTCTAAAAAAGCAGGTTCCATCGCGTCTCTCCCCTTACCGTGACGTTATTTGGAGCGATGAATACGTGACCGGTCTGCAACTTTCCAACCACGTCCGGGCCGTTTCTTGAGTGCGAAATACAGATACGTTAAAACCATCCATATCGGCATAGGCTGAGAAAACCCGGGCGAGACCATAAATGAAATCACCGTTGGCAGTTATAGCGATGCTGCGGACTCCACTCCGGACCACTCGATTGACATGCCAGGCAAGCTGGCGGAGTTCATCGAATGAGAGCTCTGGTTTGACGCATGTGGCGTCTATAAGAAGCTGCATTCCAGGTCGCAGGGGCACTTCCTTCAGAAGGTACTCGACCGAACGAATGCAGTCCTGCAGAGTGACTGCATCACAGGCAATGACTGTGACAAGATCAGCGTCTCTGGAAATTGTGTATTTCATAAGCACGATGCTCGTTTAAGAGCAGCGAAGCAGATTCTTGCCGACTTTTATTACAACCCCTCTCTAAAGGTGTAACGAAAATTGGAAAAACCTGCTTCGCACTCTCTACTGCATCTTCCCCCCAGAAACCTCTCACTACGCTTCTAGAGATGCAGAACATAAAGCTCTCTTCACAGCAAACTCGAACCTCAAAAGTAAAATTCAGCTTTCGGATTCGTTCATGTCGTCTTGGGCCTGTTTCTCAGCCTTTTTCTTTTCAGCCGTGGAGTCCGAACTCGGCTTCAAGGCCTGAATGGCTTTGCCCAGGCTCTCCGAATTCGATCCCGTCATCTTGCTCTTCAGGTCGGAAAATGGAATCCCCAGATTGTGAGACACGTGAATTGCGGCCACGCACTGGCCAAGATTCTTAAATCCGGAGCAAGCCTGTTGTGGGGTCGTTCCTTTCGGCAACAGCTTCTGCAGGTTGGAAGAAAGTTTTGAATTCGGATTCGAGAGTTGTTTCGGAAAGGACGTCTGCGATTGTGTCTGGCTTCCCGATTGCGTAACGTGGCTCGATGTTCCCATACTGCCGTGGCTCGAGCTTCCCATATTGGAGTGTCCCATTCCCCCGCCAGAGGGTGGTCCTCCCGCATGCCTACCGCCACCTGCGCCATAACCTGGCAAGTTGTAGTAGAAGAGTGCACTTGCTAGCAGAAAAGATCCTATGCTTGCAATGCGTAACAACTTCATTTGGTTTGACTCCTTCAGAAGCGGCACGACCGCTGTATTAGCAACTCTGGTGCCAAGAGAGAAAGCCAATAAAATCAATTACATGCAAAGATTATGAGTAGAGTTTATGGGTTGAAAGGAAACAGCCTGTTACGATCCAACACATAGCGCGCCGGGCTCTCATTCCAACTTACTGATTCTTAAGGTGTTTTCTTTGGTAATAAATATGCTACTTAACTCGACAGGGGTTTTAGGAGGGAATGTAGCAATGCATATACGAATTTTGCGTTTTCTGCTCGCGTTGGCGCTCAGTGTGACCATGGTTCCGATGTCTGCTCTCGCCGATAAAGGCCACGGTAAAGGTAGTGATGACAAGCACGCCGACCGTGACCGCGATGATCGCGGGCACCATGATCGCGATCATGATCGAGACAAAGACCGCGATAAAGACCGCGACAAAGATGATCACCATCAGAATCATTTCCGCAACAACGGTGAGAGCCACGGTAAGAAGACCGGCTGGGGCAATTGTAACCTCCCACCGGGTCAGGCCAAGAAAAACGGATGTCACTCAACTGGCCATCACGATGGCGACCACGACCGCGACGACCATAATCACCGGGATGCCAAAGACCACAAGTAGGCGTTGAGTTCAGTAAAAGATAATAGTTATTGCGTCTCCTATCTCTTGCTCCCGTTCATTTATGTCCGACTGCTTTGGGTACATGCGGAGTGTGTGCCTGGGAGTGGGACTGGTTGGTTTGTCCCAGTCCTTTACCCTGTCCCTTCCCCCCGTTACCGTTACCGTTACCGTTACCGTTGCCGTTAGAACCAGACTTTCCTGACTGCTTTTGCAGCTCTTGCGTCGGCTGTGTGGGTTCAGGAGCGGAGTCTTCGCCCACGCGACTGGAGGACCCAGCCTTAATCAGGATCGGGGCGCCAATCCCTTTCGCGTTTTCGAGTTGAACCTCGCCTTCCTCCACATCAACTTCGGTGACTTTGTGCTTATCCACTTCTACATAAAAGCGTGTGCCGCGCACCGAAATCACGGCACTGGGAGTGCCTATTTGGAACGGCGGCGACCCGCTGACACGTTTTTGTATCTCGGCCTTTATTTGACCGAACAGCAACTGCAAACGCTGCCAATTTGATGGGGAGGGCTGCTTCAAAATCAACTGTGTGTTGGGCTGCACCAGGATCTCGCTGCCATCCTCCAGATGCAGCAGAATATGCCCGTCTCCAGTGTTGATCACGCTATCAGGCGGCAGAACCTGCCCGCGACTCGGAGCCGAGGAGCCTTGCCCGGGAAGCTGCAGTTGCACCTTTTTTTCGAAATCAGCAACCGTCGCGCCCGCATACGGAGCACTTGTAGCAGAAAGCCCACCCTGTTGGGAAACTGCACCCACACTTAAGAAAAACATTATGCAGAAGAAAACCTGCTTGCGAATTGGATAAATTTTCATACGACTGCCTCGGAAATCATATTGGAATGGATGGGGAGGATGAAACAAAAGCAGGTGCCTGAAGATGCGCTGCTGCTCACTTGCACCCGGCCGCCGTGCTGCTCACAAATCCGTTTCACGAATGCGAGTCCTAATCCCCATCCGGGTTTTGAATCAGACTGCTGTGAGACCCGGTAATAGGGCTCAAAGATGCGATCGAGGTCCTCTGTTGGGATGGCCGGACCAGGGTTCTGAACTAAGAACTCAATCTCGCTTTCTTTCATCCTCACCTGCAGCCTCACTATACTTCTTTTAGGGCTGTATTTTACGGCGTTGCTTACAAGATTAAGAAGAGCGCCGGTAATGAGCGGCTCATCGCAATTGAGAAGCCTGGCTTCCGGCTCGATCTCCGCAACGATTTCGATTTGTGCCGACTGTGCCAGCGGTTGCATAATCTGCCGAACGTGATTCACTATATCGCTAACCTCCACCAGCCTCAGGCGAAGTGGACGGGAGCCAACATCCATACGCAGCACTTCCAGGTAGGCATTAATCATGGCCACAAGACGCCTTGCTTCGCGAAAAATTGTTGCCGGAGCTTCCCCGCTGGAAGCGGATTGCGGATAAAGCATGAGCATCTCTGCAAACCCTTGGATTGCAACCAACGGCGTACGTAATTCATGGGTCACAAATCCCAATGCCTCGGCGCGCGTCTGGTCTCTCTCATGGAGCGCACTGGTATCTTCGGCGAGCAAGAGAGTAGCGTTGGACTCGGCGGGGGAAGGCCAGGGGAGCCGCACCGTACGAAAACGCCACCAGCCTTCTTTCAACGAAAGCTCTTTTTCTTGCCAGCCAGACGAATCCCGGGGCGTCTGCCAGAATTTATTACCAATTCCCAGCTTCCGCGTCAGATCTTCCATGCTTGCGGTTACATCCAAGGCCTGCTTTTCGCAGAATCGCGCCCAACTTGAATTGTGGAACAACAGGCGTCCATCCAATGCGTAGACGGCAAGGGCCTCCTGCATGGTTTCAAGCAAAATTTCGTCGAAGGCATAGAGTGAAGCCAATTCATCCTGTAATTGTCGCAATGACTTCAATTTCCAGTGCAGGTTAGAGGGAGGAGCATCCTGGCTGGGAATAAAAATCCTATGCGGCGAAAATTCTGTAGGAACAGGCAGCAACGCTTGCAGTTCCTTCAGCCCGCGCGTAATGGCGCGATCAATCACAATAAGGTTTTCCAACTGGGCGAGCGGCGCCGCTAACACAGCCATGACCAGAAAAGGGCCGTATTGCAATTGCCGGTAAAAAACACTGAAGAGAAGATAGCCAGCGCCATATCCCGCCAACAACAGCGCTGACAGGCACAACAGACCCCGGCCGGCTGGCCACCACATCACAATCCATAGTGAAAGCATGCTGGCACATAACAGAAGCGGGATCTGGGTAGCTACCCCTAAACTTTGTATCTGTTTGTGTTCCAGAAGAGTGTCAACCGCGTTGGCGTTCACCTCGACCCCGGGCATTGGATTCTGATCGCTCACTGGGGTGAAGAGGCGGTCGCTGAGCTCAGTCGCGCCAAAGCCGATAAGCACGATTTTCCCTCGCAACAAATCTTCCCTTTGGCCCTCCAACAAATCACCGGCTGAAAGAGTCACAAACGGAGGCGCGGATTGCGCAGGAGCAAACTGCTGGCGGTAATTGATGGTCAAATACTGGGGTTCAAAACGATCGGTCCCTGCAATCTCATTGGATGAATGGGAATTGCCGGCTTCTTCTGGCATTGCGGTTCCGGGATTCGCAACCTTGACTAACTCGGCAACAAAAGCAAGACGCGGGCCTTCAGCGCTGGGTTCCGCGATCGGGATTCTTCGGCATAGACCATCTGAATCCACCACAGCTTGTACGTGTCCTACAGCCGCTGCCGCCTTAGAAAAACGCGGCAGCGGATCTATCCATAAACCGCCTTCAAGCGAGCTGGAAATCTTGGACGGCAAGACAACATTGCGCGCTTGTTCGAGCGCGTCCGCCAGAGTTGAATCATTGGCTTCATCTTCGGGTTCGGACAAAATGATGTCAACCCCGATTGCTTTGGGGTGAAACTGGCTTACGGTTTGCACCAATTGCGCCAGTTGCTTTCGAGGCCAGGGCCATCTTCCGTAACGGGCCAATGCGGAATCATCAATCAATACAAGGGCGACATCCCTTGATGTAGGCTGGGCACTCCGCAGCCTGAAGTAAAAGTCTTCCAGCTTGCGGCTCAGACTGATGACTGGAAAGCTTAAGCTGATCAGTCCGGTTAGAACCAGCAGCAGGAGATTGAGCCGCAGCCAACGCCGAAATGAAAATGTTCCACGAATTTCCGAGTTTGGCGAAAAGCCCTTCATCGCTTGTTCGTCTGAAGATCAATTCCCAGGCGTCGCGCCTTTTCATAGAGCGTCTTTCTTTCAATTCCTAGCGCCCGAGCAGCTTTAGACTTGTTTCCCTCCGCCTCCTGTAAAACGCGCAGAATGTGCTGGCGCTCCATCGCCTGCAATGTTGATGCCGATCCGTTGCCGGCAACTGTGGGTGTGACAAACTGGCGTTTGCTGCCAGCCTCGCGTTCCACATCAGCTAGTCCAATTTCCCCGGAGGCACAGAAAATCGCCAGCCTTTCGATGAAATTTTCTAATTCCCTGACATTGCCCGGCCATGACATACGGCTCAAAGATTGCACCGCCTCTGCAGTAATCTGAATGTTTCTCTTGTTCCTTGCATTGGAGCGCTTGAGAAAGTAGTAGATCAACTCCGGAATATCTTCACTGCGTTCGGCCAGCGTAGGGAGCTGAATCGTAACTACGCTCAGACGGTAATAAAGGTCTTCACGAAAGCTGCCGGCCTGGATCAACACTTCAAGGTTACAGTTGCTGGCAGCCAGGATTCGCACATCAACCGGGATATATTTGTTGGAGCCGACCCGGCGCACTTGCTGCTCCTGTACAGCGCGCAGCAGATTCACCTGGAAGCTTGTTTTCGTTTCAGAGATTTCATCCAGGAAAAGCGTGCCTCCATGAGCAGCTTCAAAAAGCCCCGGATGATTAGCATCGGCCCCGGTAAACGCCCCTTTTTCGTATCCGAAAAGTTCACTCTCCAAAAGGGTTTCAGAAAACGCGCCGCAATTCATAGGCACAAAAGGCATCTCTACGCGTGCGCTGTGCGCGTGGATCGCCCGTGCCACCAGTTCTTTGCCTGTTCCGCTTGCACCTGTGATGAGAACACTGGCATTGCTGGCAGCCACGCGAGCAATAGCTCGATAAACTTCGAGCATTTTTGGGCTTCGTCCGACGATCGCGGTCTCCAGGGAAGGCCCTTCGAGGCGCGTGTCTTTCGTCAATTGAGGACGGGTGCTTTGCACCTTCCGAACCAGGGCCAGCAGGTCGTCTATCAGCAATGGCTTGCTCAAATACTCCAAAGCGCCCCCGCTCAGGGAGCGCGCAACCGTTTCCATTGTTGCATGCGCCGTCATGATGACACATTTGCATTGCGGTTGTATGACCTTGAGAAGATCAAGGACGTTCAAGCCATTTGCAGTACCCAAATAAAGGTCTACCAGAGCGAGGTCAATGCGGCTTTGGCGCAGCAGGACCTCGGCTTGTTCCAGGCTATCTGCCAGCCGGCAGTCATAGCCCTCGGCTGTCAATACGGAATGCAGGAATCTGCGTGTGGATTCCTCATCGTCTACTACCAGGACTGTAAACTGTTCCGACATTTTGTTGCTATTTCTCAGTGCAACCACACAATCCTATCCATAAGCATCCCGTAATTTTGTTGCGATTCGACACACTACTGGAGCGTTTAGATACACCTGCGACGCACGTTTATTATGCATCATGGCAGAACTATTCATTGAGGAAAAATCAAAACATGAAGCTAAATGTCGGAAAAGAATTGGCTCCTCAGGTAGGACTCGAATCTAGCCGCGCCCGTCATAGAAGCAGGGTCGCCCGCGCAGCCGCAGCGCGAGATGTGCCACCAGCTCGATGCCGATGAATCCTTGACGGTATTTAAACCTAACACAGCCGTATCGGATGCGGCAGTTCCACACCGCTCAAATCTTAGTGCGACTTCGCAACGGCAGCTATTTGCTTGTGTAGTGCGCCAGTCCTAAGGAAGTTAATGAAAGCAAACTGCCCAATCATTAGACGAACCACGGATAGAAACAAGCGCCCACCCCGATACTCTATGCGGATCACGCGGCCAAGACCGTGGAGCCTGAACAATTCGGTATCCAGTATGTCGCCGCTGGGGATCGTAAATCCGTTCTGACCCTCGACATGCAATCCTGTGTCATCCAGCCATGCGCGGCCCTTCGCAACTTTGGTTTTGAGCGAAAGTTCGTTTCCGCAATGGAAGAATACCTTGTATTTCATTCGCTCTTTCTGGGAGGGGTGTTGGAAAGCGAAACCCTACACCCTAGACTTGCCAATCCAATCCCACACCCATTGGGGCAGCTGTCCAAACCGATTCTGGGGTGAAAGATCAATTTGTATCACGAGTATTGAACAATTTCTTAATTCAGGTACAGCAGCAAGCTTTTCATGCCAATCCTTAGGCGAAGCACTAGACCAAACAATCCAGCAATTGTTCGCATACTTTAGCCAATCGTCTGCTGTATTGAAGAAATTGACTCCTCAGGTAAGACTCGAACCTACAACCCTCCGGTTAGCAATCCAATTACAATATCTTGCGATGGTGAAACGCGCTCCAGCCCGGCGTCGTCCGCGTAAAGCCAAGCCCGGAACCAAAGGACTTCTCCCAACTGAGTGCCTGCTTCAGGAAGTGGAGGGCCCGGCGAAGGAGATCGTGAGCGCTGTTGAAAAAGCCGGCGGTTGTGTCATAGGAACGTACAAGGAACCACTGGGCGGCCATCCTGTGGTGCTTGCCATTCTGCCGATCGGAGCGATTGAGCCTACACCGTTTCAACGTGACCTTTCCGACGCTCATCACAAGCGCCTGGCAGACGTGATTACCAAGACAGGCCGTTACCTGGATCCGGTGATTGCGGTTGTCGCTCCGAAAGAAGGTTTCTGGACTCCGAATGGGCGCCACAGGTTGGCGGCTATGCGCCGGCTTGGAGCCAGGTCCCTCACGGCACTGATCGTTGTTGATCGTGAGATAGCCTGGCAAATTCTCGCTCTCAATACAGAAAAGGCCCACAATCTTAAGGAACGCTCTCTGGAAGTCATCCGAATCTACCGCGGCCTGGTGGAAGAAGACGCGTCGCTTCCGGAGTCGAAGTTCTCCTTCTACCTCGATGAACCGGCACTTGTGACGCTGGGTGTTTGCTACGAGCGGACGCCGCGCTTCGGCGGAGGAGCGTATCACTCGATCTTGCGGCGGCTCGAGACGTTCTCCGACGATCCCCTTCGCGCAACGCTCAAGATGCATGAAAAGCGTGCAGCGATGGTCCTCGACCTCGAGGAGCGGGTTGCGGCGGTGGTCAAGAGGCTGAAGGAACGAGGCCTCATTAGCCCTTACCTCCGTTCATTTGTGGTGGCGCGCATTAACCCGCTGCGCTGGATCGCTGGTGATCCACCTCCACTCGAAGAAGTCTTTAAGACAATGCGCGAGCGCATCGCTAAATTCAATGTCGATAAGATCAGGCCCCAAGACCTCGCCGGAGCAGCCGGTCCGCCGGATGAATGATTTGCGTCAAGGTGGAGATCACCTGAGTTCCCAGTGTGAGTTTGTGCAGGTGCTTGGGAGAATTGGCTCCTCAGGTAGGACTCGAACTTGAGCCGTCTTGCGGGCGTCCGAGCCCGCAGGCGAAATCCTGAGCGAAGTCGAAGGACCCCTTTGGAATCTATGAGGAGAAGAAGCGCGGTAAGAATTGGCTCCTCAGGTAGGACTCGAACCTACAACCCTCCGGTTAACAGCCGGATGCTCTGCCATTGAGCTACTGAGGAGTGTAATAGGCAGGAAAACGGCGCAAAATGGCGCCCCTTGCTTTCTTTACTTTTATATAACAGTTTTACAAAGTTGCCAACTCGCTCCGCCACTTGCTGGTTTGCCGGTAAAACCCCGGTCCCTCGCCTCCGCTGCGCTCGTGGTGCGAATTTTTGATACCAGTCTGGCATCAAAACATTGCTTCCCTGGAAACTGCAGGTCATCATGGGGCTGAAAGTGTGTTTATAGCATTCTGAGGAATGCGGGGCTTTTCATAAGTCCCTTAGGTCCTTTGAAAACCTATCTCCCTGCCCGGAGCCCGAATGCCAAGTACTGGCCTTGGAGCTTGGCCTGCCCCTGGCTGGCCGTGAGAGCTGTTTTTAATGGAGCTTACCAATTGCCTATTTGAGACTACTTTCAACCACGCGGCCCTCTCTGTATGTCATTGGATATCAGTGACTTATCACCGCAGGGATTACTTAAAGTAATGGGGGTGGGGGTACTACTACCAGCCCTGCCATCCCCCAACCTTGCTTAGGAGGTCACCGAGGAACTTGGGGAGTGCCACTTCTCCCTTGGAGCTTGGCCTGCCCCGGCTGGCCGTGGGAGCTTGTAACTTGGAGCTGTTTTTCTGTTAGGCTTTTTGTGCACGAACTGTGCATCTATACTTCGAGGTTTGGCTATGCGAGGAGTTTCCCGCTTGATCTGGCTTTTCTTCCTTTTTCTGATCTCTTCATCCCTGGTCGCAACCCTGGCAATCGCGGAAGGCGATGCAACTACAAGCGCCCCCAATGCCAGCTCTCCGGCCGCGCCTAAACCCCAGCCTGTAGCTGTGGAAGAGACCCTGCACGGCCACAAAATTACCGATCCATTTCGCTGGTTGGAAGATGGCGAGAGCAGCGCCACCCAGCAGTTTGTCCGGGACGAGCTGAACTACACGCGCAGCGTGCTCGATCCGCTCCCCGGACGCGATGCCCTGCATGCCCGCTTGAGCGAACTATTCAGTGTGGGCGCATTGAGCACACCCAATGTTGCCGGAGAATATTATTTTTACCGCCGCCGCGAGGGCAACCAGAACCAGCCTGTTCTCTACGTGCGTAAGGGACTGAATGGCGCCGAGCAGGTGTTGGTTGATCCTAATACTCTGGTTGCCGATGGCACCATTTCGCTTGATTGGTTTTATCCTTCGCATGACGGCAAGTATTTGACCTACGGGACATCGCCCAGCGGCTCAGAGATCAGTACCCTGCACGTAATCGAATCTGCAACCGGTAAACTTTTGCCCGACACCATTGAGCAGACGCGCGCCGCGAGTCTCGCTTGGATGCCTGACAACTCCGGCTTCTATTACACGCGCTATCCCAAACCGGGAGACGTTGCTCCCGGAGAGGAGATGTATAACCGCCATGTCTTCTATCACGCATTGGGCAGCGACCCGGCTAAGGACCGCTTGATTTTCGGCGAGGGCCTCGGTGCCCAGGACTGGCCCAACGTTGTGCTCTCCGATGACGGCAAGTGGCTGCTCATCGATGTTGAGCACGGATGGACAAAAACCGAATTGTTCCTGAAAGATACGTCCAACGATTCGCCTCCGGTGCGTCTTACCACAGGCAAGGAATTCCTTTACACGGGCGACATTTTCGATGGCAATCTCTACATCACGACCAATGAAGATGCCCCCAGGTATCGGGTGTTCAAGGCGCCGCTCTCCAATCCCGGCCGCGAACACTGGAAAGAGATTATTCCCCAGGGCCAGGCTGTGCTGAGCAGCGCGGATATCGTCGGCGGGAAAATTTTTGCACATTATCAACAGGACGCAACCTCGCGGCTGAAGCTGTTCTCCACCGAAGGAAAATTCCTGAATGATATTCCGCTGCCTGGAATCGGCAACCTGGAAGACCTGTCGCGCGGCTATCAACTGGGAGGCCAGCACGAAAGTCATGAAGCCTTTTTCGTTTACCAGTCCTTTACCCAACCCATGACTGCGTATCGCTACGACCTGAAGAGCGGCAAAGTTTCTCTCTTCGCCAGCGTGAAAGCTCCGGTTGACCCCAGCGGCTACGAGGTCAAACAGATTTTTTACCAGTCCAAAGATGGCACGCGTGTGCCCATGTTTATCGTCCACAAGAAAGGGCTGGCTTTGAATGGCCATAATCCGGTCCTGCTGACTGGGTACGGCGGCTTTAATATCACCAATTCACCGGTTTTTCTGCGCGGCGCTTACCTTTGGCTGGAACACGGAGGCGTGTACGCACTGGCCAATTTGCGCGGAGGCGCAGAGTACGGTGAAGATTGGCACCGCGCCGGAATGCTCGATAAAAAGCAGAACGTCTTTGACGATTTCATCGCCGCGGGCGAATACCTGATCGCACAAAAGTACACGGATAAAAACCACCTGGCCATACAAGGCGGCAGCAACGGCGGTCTGTTGATGGGCGCCGCTCTCACCCAGCGTCCTGACCTGTTCCGTGCGGTAATCTGCCAGGTGCCTTTGCTTGACATGCTGCGCTATCAGAACTTCCAGATCGCCAAGCTGTGGATTCCCGAGTACGGCTCCTCCGACGATCCCAAACAGTTTGAGTGGCTCTATGCATACTCTCCCTATCATCATGTAAAACAGGGAACGCTCTACCCTGCCGTGCTCTTCATGACCGCCGACAGCGACACGCGGGTTGACCCCATGCATGCCAAAAAGATGGCCGCATTGATGCAAACCGAAGCCGCCAACGGTCCTGACCGGCCTATTCTTCTCCGTATTGAGCCCAAGGCCGGGCATGGCGCCGGCAAGCCGATCTCAAAGCTGATTGAGGAGAATACTGACATTTATTCATTTCTGTTTTGGCAATTGGGTGTGAAGTAGGAACGCTCACTTGACTTTCGCGCGTGCCCGCGATAACTTCCGAACTTTGCACAATTCAAGAGCGATTTGGAGAGCTGAGTGGCCCCTTTTCAGCGGATGGTAACTTTAACTACCGATTTCGGCATTACAGAGCATTATATCGGCGCCATGAAGGGCGTTATCTACAACGTTAACCCTGCTGCGCAGATCGTGGATATCAGTAATTCGGTCCATTCCTATGATCTGCTCGATGGCGCGCTGACCCTCGCCCAGGCTTATAGTTACTATCCGCCTAATACGTTGCATGTTATTGTCGTGGACCCAGGCGTAGGAACTGCCCGGCGGCCCATCCTGGCCACCTGCGGCAAATACTTGTTCCTGGCGCCCGACAACGGCGTTCTCTCTCTGGTATATGAGCGCGAAGAGGCTGTTAGCGTCCGCCACATCACCTCCCAGCACTATTTTTTGCAACCGATTAGCAACACCTTTCACGGGCGCGACATCTTTGCCCCTGTTGCCGGCTGGCTCAGCAAGGGAGTTGATACGGAAAAATTTGGGGAAGTGATTACAGATTTTGTGCGCTTTACCGCCCCCAAACCCAAGCTGGCAGGTGACAATCTATTCAAAGGTATTGTGATCAAAGTGGATAAGTTCGGGAACCTGATCACCAATATCACTCCCCATGACATGCCACAGTTGTTCACCCCCGACCCTCCGGCATTCAAAATTTTTGTCGGCAAAGCCGAGATTACCAAGATGAGAACCACCTATGCCGAGGGCGCACCCGGTGAGGTGTTTGCCGTATTGGGCAGCATGGGATTTTTGGAAATTGTCACCAATCGCGGATCGGCGCAAAGCAGCATTGGAGTAGGTAAAGGCAGCGAAGTAGGAATTAAGCTGGAATAGGGGTGTGGCGGCCTCTTCGCAAGGTTAAGGGTTTTTGGGTTTAGGCCGTGCGTAGCGGTCCATCTCTGAAGTCCAATGCAAGAATCGGACCAAGTTACTTCGCTCCCGCCACATAAACCCCCAAAACTCCAGAAAACCAATCTTGTTCATCTTCAGACCACAGTAGGTTTCAATGCGCCATTTCAGATAAGGGCTGCGCCAGGGCGTAAGGCGATATCCCCGAGTGGCATTCCAGACGAATTGCAGAAGGTATTTCATTCATCTTTAATTCTAAGGGCTACAGCCGCAATATCGCGATGTTAAAATCAAGTTCTTAGCATGAGAGACGCTCGCCAGACCGCAGAAGAGCATTTCTATACCGCTCTGGATTTTTTTGCCCAAGGCAAACACAATGAGGCCATCAAGGAATACCACGCCGCCATTGACGCCGACCCCACTTACACAGATGCGCTGCACGGATTAGCGCGCATTTACCAGGATCTCGACCGTTACGACGAAGCTATTGCCATTGCACAGAAACTGGCGGACCTTGACCCCGATGACGTGCTCCCGCATACCAGCCTCTCCATCCTATTTCAGAAAAAAGGAATGATCGCTGAAGCCGAGGCGGAAGCCAACCGCGCCCGCGTGCTTGGGTGGAAGCAGCAACTCAAGCAGAGCGTCGCTAAAAAAGATACGGACGGGGCAGCCTAAATCTCATATTTTTTCATCAGATGGCGGAACGACCGGTAGGAGAGCTTGAGCATCTCTGCCGCGCGCGTCTGCACCCCATTGGATTGCCGCAAAGCAGACTGCAACAGCGACCGCTCGATGTCTGAAACATAGTTCTCCAGGTCCAATCCTTCGGCGGGAAAACTTGCTCCCACGGGCGCAGCAGCGGTAGTCGAGCCCGATCTGATTTTCGAACGCTCTACCGGTATTTCGACTTGCAGTTCGTCTGTACTCTCCAGGGCGACGGCGCGCTCAATGGTATTTTCAAGTTGCCGCACATTTCCCGGCCACTCATAGGCAGCCAATTCCCTCAATGATTTTTCCGCGGTTCGCACAATACTCTTCCCCGCGGCGGGAGAATACTTTTTAAGAAAATGCTGCACCAGCAATGGAATGTCTTCCTTGCGCTCGCGCAAGGGTGGCACGTCAATCGGGATCACGCTGATGCGGTAATAAAGGTCTTCGCGGAAGCTTTTCTCGGCTACCATGGCATCCAGATCCTTGTTGGTAGCAGCAATTACGCGCACATCAATAGGAATCTCGTGGCTGCCTCCTATCATGCGAATGCACCGCTCCTGCAAAACACGCAGCAGCTTGACCTGCATGGCCATGGTCATTTCGCTGATTTCATCGAGGAAGATCGTACCGCCATTGGCGACTTCAAAAAGTCCGCTCTTGTTCTGCGAGGCCCCGGTAAATGCTCCTTTGACGTATCCGAAGAGCTCGCTTTCCAATAGTGTTTCAGGAAAGGCGCCGCAGTTGACGGAAACAAACGGCTGGCTGGCGCGCGGCGAGCAGGCATGCACAGCGCGTGCCACTAGCTCCTTGCCCACGCCGCTTTCTCCGTGCACCAGCACGGTGCTTTGCGTTGGCGCTACAGTTCGGATGGTCTGTTTGAGCTGCTGGATGCGCGGGCTGCTTCCCGTAATATTGTCGAGCGAGTTGCGGGTTGAAGCATCGCGCTTGAAAGCGAAGTTCTCACGCCGCAGAGAAATGGTCTCCAAAGCTCGCGTTACTGCTACCCGGATTTCCTCCACCAACCCAGGACCTTTGTGAATGTATTGAAACGCCCCGGCATTTACGGCATTGACAGCGGCTTCATAGTCTTCTACGGCTGTTATCAGAATTACAGATGTTTCTGGTGAGGCCTTTCGGGTATGACGCAGCACTTCGATGCCGTCGTGGTTCGGCATTTTAATGTCACTGATGACCACATCATACAGAGCGCTGCTCAGCTTCTTGATGGCCGCTTCACCCGAGGTAACAGTTTCGATGCGGTGTCCTTCTTTGCGTAGCGAGATTTCCAGGACTTCGCAGATGGAACGAGTATCATCGCAAACCAGGATGCTACCCATTCACTCCTCCTGCCTTCGCGAGCTCTAACCGCCCCTTGTCAGGACCGTGCTGGCTAGAGTCGGCTTTGGGTGGGCGGAGGAACTCAAGCCGAAATTCAGAGCCCTTACCCGCGGCCGAGCTTACTGAGATCTGTCCTTCATGCGCCTGGATAATCTGATACACGATGGCCAGCCCCAGCCCCGTTCCACCTTCAAACCGGGATTGGAATGGTTCAAAGATTTTTTCCATCAGTTGCGAATCCATTCCAGAGCCGGTATCGCCAAAGTAAATCATCCAGGTTTTTTCTTTCTCCATCAAACCTACGGTCAGCGTTCCCCCTCCCGGCATCGCACGCACTGCATTCTCACAGAGGTTCCAGAAGACCTGTTTGAGTTTGTCGCCATCCACGATGGCCAGCGCGTCCGAGGTCGCATATTGACGGACAATGGAAATTTTTTTAGCGCTCGACTTTGCCGGGTTCAAGATCAGCGGATGGTTTTCCAGCAAGGCCAGCGTGTCATTCAGCAAAGCGACAAGATTCTGCGGCCTGAACTTGTAACTCTTTTCGCGTGAATAAATCAAAAAGTCGGAGATAATCCGGTTCAACCGCTCTGATTCGCGCGTAACAATCTCCACCAGTGTGCGTTGCTCGTCGTTCAAGGTGGAGATATTGGTCAGCACTTTCACCGAACCAGCAATCGAGGAGAGTGGGTTGCGTATCTCGTGGGCGATGCCTGCAGCCATGCGTCCCACGGCGCTGAGCCGGTCGCGCATTCGAATTTCGTGCTCCAGGCGGCGAAGATCGGTTAAATCGGCAAATGTATAGATATAGCCCAGTTCGCCCTGCTCAGCCACGCGCAACAACGAAACCTTCATTCCAAAGATCTTTTCGGTTCCCTCAGGCGTCACGCAGCGCACCTCGCCCTTGATGGAGGGACTCTCAAATCCAGGGAGCCGGTCGAGAAAGAGCTCCTGAACGTTCTTCCCGATCACGTTTTGCACTCTTCGCTCCAGCAATTTTTCACCGGCGGGATTCAACAAAGTGATGCGGCCCTGCAGATCTGCCGTGATCAAGCCTCCGCTCATCGAATGGATGATACTTTCGTGGAGCGCCTGCAAATTTTCCAGTGCCTGTACGTCTCCCTGCCGCAATTTTGTGCTCAGCGTACTGGCCAGGTAGGCCACGGCAAAATATGCACAAAAGTTGACCACGATCACCAATTGCAGGGTTTTGTTGTCGGGCCGGGAAGACATGGAATAGGAATGGAGCAAACCGTATTGCGTAAACTCCAACATCGCGGCAAAGAGAACAAAAGAGAGGCCCGCCGTCAAATATGCCCATACGCGCGGCAACTGAATGCTGGCAACAATAATGATCAGGGGATAGAGAAAATTGAAGGATGTATCGATACCGCCGGTCACATAGAGAAGCGCTGTGGAAAAGGCGATGTCGGTCAGGATCTGCAGGCGCACATGCGCGCGTGTATCATGCCACAGCGCCAGCAGAAGAATCTCGAAAAAAGAAATGGAATACCAGAGAACAATGATGGAAATGAACCCGCGGACCGGAACGCGGACATTGGTTTGCGTGAGCTGGAGAATCGCCAATTCAATGCCCAGCAGGAAGGTGATGATGATGATGCGCACCTTCCCCATCCAACTCAGCCAGGCGCGGTCATTCAGTTCATTCTGCATCGTTTTATCTGAGGACTCCGCAGCCAAAACCAGGCTGCTACGCCCTCGCTCTTGATTCGCGCGTGACAGCGCTCATCAAGAGCTCACCCGGTTATCTATGGGCTCCGCGCTAAACCGCTACGCCCTCGCGCTACGCTCGCGCGATCCGGCGCTCGCTTCGCGCTCACCCGGTTATCTAAGGACTCCGCAGCCAAAACCAGGCTGCTACGCCCTCGCTCTTGATTCGCGCGTGACAGCGCTCATCAAGAGCTCACCCGGTTATCTAAGGCTCCGCGCTAAACCGCTACGCCCTCGCGCTACGCTCGCGCGATCCGCTCACGCTGGTTCGGCGCTTCGCTTCGCGCTCTCCCCCGCTCACCCGGTTTGCTTTGAAGGTGCCGTTTACCCTGCCAGTTTGGCGATCATGGAGAACAGCGGCAGATAAAGAGAAATCACTATGCCGCCCACCACGACTCCCAGGAATCCGATCAAGAGTGGTTCCATAAGCGTGAGCATGTCTTTGATGGCGGCATCCACCTCGTCTTCATAAAAGTCAGCAATCTTCTGCAACATCGCATCCATGGCGCCCGTAGCTTCACCCACACCGATCATTTGCACCACCATGTTCGGGAAAACGCCGCTCTCCCGCAAGGGATCAACTATCGTGCGGCCTTCTTCCACTGCCTTGCGTACCTTCATGATGCTCTGCTCCAGAACAGCATTGCCTGAGGTACGGGCTGTAATAGTAAGCCCTTCCAGAATCGGGACACCTGAAGTAATCAGTGTTCCCAGAGTACGGGTAAAGCGGGCGACCGCAATCTTCCGCAGAATCTGGCCAAGGACCGGCAGTTTCAAAAGCAAGTTATCGAAGAAAAATCGGCCTTGGGGGGTGGTTCTTGAATATTTGATTGCTACTCCGGCGATGATGAGGAGAAGAACGAAAATCCAGCCAAATTTACCGATAACCTCGCTGAGGCCGATAACTACACGGGTCATTAAAGGTAATGTGACATCAAGGCCGGCAAACAGATTGGCAAAAATAGGAACAACCCATTTTAGAAGGCCAGCCACAATAATAGTAGCAATCGAAATGACGGCCGTGGGATACACCAGCGCGGACCGTACAGCCGCTCTCAGTTTGACCGCCTTTTCAACATAGGTTGCAAGCCGCTGCAAAATCACGTCGAGGATACCGCCGGTTTCGCCGGCTTCAATCATATTCGTGGCCAGATCATCGAAAATCTTGGGATACCCGCGCATGGCATTGGCCAGCGTAGAACCACCTTCCACCGTCGTCCGGACACCGGTCAAACATTTTTGGAAGGTCATATTTTCCTGGTTGGCAGCCAGAATTTCCAGGCACTGAACCAGCGGAAGACCAGCATCTATCATGACCGAGAACTGCCGGAAGAAAATGGCGATGTCCTTCGTGGGGACACTGCCTCTGCCAATCGTGGGCAGGTTGAACTCCTTGCCCTTTTCCTTGATCGCACTCGCAGTGATGCGTTCGCGGCGAAGTTGGTTCTGCAAATCCTGCTTGGTGGTAGCATTGCGGTCGCCCGAGACTTTTTCACCTGTGGCAGTTTTTCCTGTAAATGTAAATACTGGCATTTTTCTGTCTCCTGTCTGCGTAACCGAACCGGAGTTACGCTTCCTCCGGAGATACAATGACCTCCGGCCTTAAAGGTCCTTAGCGTTTCACGGCTACAGCCGGAGTATTCTGCTTCGTAACCAGGCCCACGCCACGGTTGATCATTTCCTGCAACTCATCAGGCATGGATGAGCGTTGCATGGCTATCTCTAACGTAATCTGCTTTTGAAAATACAGCGTAGCCAGTGACTGATTGAAGGTCTGCATTCCAAACTTGTCCTGTCCGGATTGCATGGCCGAATAAATCTGGTGAATCTTGTCTTCGCGGATGAGATTGCGAATGGCGGCATTAGGAACCATGATTTCCATGGCCATGCAGCGGCCTTGACCGCCGACCTTGGCCAGCAGCGATTGGCACAAAATCCCTTCCAGCACCAGGGAAAGTTGCGCGCGGATTTGTGGCTGCTGGTGCGCCGGGAATACGTCAATGACGCGGTTAATGGTGGAAGCCGCTGAGTTGGTATGTAAGGTACCGAACGTCAGGTGACCGGTTTCAGCAATGCGCAACGCCGATTCAATGGTCTCCAGGTCGCGCATTTCGCCGATCAACACCACATCGGGATCTTCGCGCAACGCAGCCCGGAGCGCATCGGTGAATGATTTTGTATCGGCGTGCACTTCGCGCTGGTTGACCAGGCAGCTTTTATTCTGATGCACGAACTCGATGGGATCTTCGATGGTGATGATGTGGTCGTGGCGCTCGGTATTAATCTTGTCAACCATCGCCGCCAGGGTTGTGGATTTGCCGGAACCGGTAGGGCCGGTAACCAGGATCAAACCGCGAGGTTTTTCACAAAGCTTGGAGACAATTGCAGGCAGCCCCAGTTGCAAAAACGACTTGATCTCGAATGGGATCACGCGAAATACCGCGCCGGTCGCCCCGCGCTGGTTAAAAAGATTGCCGCGGAAGCGCGCCAGCCCCTTTAAACCGAAGGAGAAATCCAACTCCAGGTTTTCTTCAAAGCGGTGCTTCTGCGCGTCGGTCAGCACACTGTAGGCCAACTGTTTGGTCTCCGCAGGGGTAAGCGGCGGCATATCGAGCGGTACCAGGTGACCGTGGACCCGCACTTGCGGTGGCGAATTGGTGGTGATGTGGAGGTCGCTTCCGTTCATCTCCAGCATTTTTCGAAGCAGTTCGCTTAGTGTGGCTGTCATAATTTTTCCAGTCCCCTCTATAAAAATATAAAAACTTTAATGGATGGTCTCGCGCGCCACTTCTTCCAGTGTGGTCACGCCTTCCATGATCTTCACCAGTCCGCTGCGCCGCAGGGTAAGCATGCCGCGCTCAATGGCTTTCTTCTTGAGTTCAACCGCCGACGCACCCACAAGAATTAATTCGCGGATCTCATCGTCAACTTCCATTACCTCATAAAGACCACAGCGGCCTTTGTAACCTGTGCTGTTACAAACGGAACAACCTTTTCCCTTCTTGGGTTTGGTCTTTTTAGCCTCTTCCGGAGTGAATCCAGCCTCGATCAGCGTCTGCACAGGCAAATCAAGCGCTTCTGCGCAGTCTTTACACACACGGCGCACCAGACGTTGCGCCACAATCATATGCACCGAGGTCGCCACCAGGAAGGGCTCAATTCCCATGTTCATCAGGCGGCTGATGGTCTCAGGGGCGCCGTTGGTATGCAGCGTGGAAAGCACCAGGTGTCCGGTAAGAGCGGCCTTGATGGCGATTTCAGCGGTTTCAAAATCGCGAATCTCGCCCACCAGGATGATGTTCGGGTCCTGCCGCAAAAAAGCGCGCAAGGCTGTGGCAAAGTTCAAGCCAATGGATTCCTTCATCTGCACCTGGTTGACACCATTGAGCTGAAATTCGACCGGGTCTTCAGCGGTCATAATGTTGGTATCCGGCTGGTTCAGGCGAGAGATGGAAGAGTAAAGCGTGTTGGTCTTACCCGAACCCGTCGGGCCGGTGACTAGGACCATGCCGTAGGGCTTGAGGATGGCCTTCTCGAATTTCGTCAGCGATTCCTGCTCGAAACCGAGTTTAGTCATATCGAGGCGCAGATTTTCCTTGTCCAACAACCGCATGACGACCTTTTCACCCCACAGAGTAGGCAGGGTGCTCACGCGATAGTCGAGCTGTTTTTTCTTTCCTCCGATGTTCATCTTGAGCATGATGCGCCCGTCTTGCGGCAGGCGTTTTTCGCTGATATCCAGCTTGGCCATGATCTTGATGCGGGAAGTAATGGCGTCCTTCATGCGCAACGGTGGATTCATGATGGGTTGCAGCATGCCGTCAATGCGAAAGCGTACGCGATATTCCTTTTCGTAGGGCTCAATATGGATATCACTGGCGCCACGTTTCACCGCGTCGGAGAGAATAATGTTGACCAGCTTGACGATCGGGGCCTCTTCCGCCTGCTTTTCCAGTTGATCAAGGCCGAGGTCCTGCTCTTCCGCAGACAGCTCGACATCGGCATCCATATCGGTTACCGAGGCCATCACCTTTTCCAGATCTTCCTCGTGCGAGACGCTATAGGCCTTTTCAATCCCCTCCATGATGGCAGCCTCGGAGGCCACCACCGGCTCGATATTGAAGCCGGTCATGAACTTGATATCATCCATGGCAAATACGTTAGTAGGGTCAACCATGGCGATCGTGAGCGACGCCCCTACGCGGCTCAAGGGAAGAATCTGGTAGCGTTTCGCGGTGTCATAAGGCACCAGCTTCACAACTGAACCATCAATTTCAAAATAAGAAAGATTAATGGCCGGAACACCGTATTGGCGCGAAAGAAAGTTGGTTACATCTTCGTCGGAGAGAAAACCAAGCTTCACGAGAGCAGACCCCAGGCGGGAGCCACTCTCTTTTTGCATCCTAATGGCCTGGTCTAGTTGCTCCGGAGTAATGACCTTCTCTTTAACAAGCAGGTCTCCCAACCGCTGGGACATACGTGCGTCTCCCTTATTGAATCACCAACCGCAAATTGTGACTCTTTGCGCTAATTTTGTGGCGCAATCTTCCTGGGGGAAAAAAAATTGCGAGTTTGGCGAATCGTAGTCTGAGTGACAGAAATTGTCAATCGAGATTTGTTGTCTCCTTGGTAACGAAAGGGAGACTGCCTAGGTTTAAGATAGTGCTAGAACTAAAAGAACAGCTGGCACATATCCGGTATTTGCTTTGCTTTCATGCAATTAGAATAAAAATAACAAGTGACAACAATGCAAAAAATCCACCGTATCTACACGGTGTTGCGCACCTTCTACGGACCTCAATCCTGGTGGCCGGCGAAGACATCCTTTGAGGTTGTGGTCGGGGCATATCTGACCCAAAACACCTCCTGGAGCAACGTAGAGCGGGCGCTGGGCAGCCTGCGCAGGGCGGGCAAACTCAGTGTAGAAGGAATGAGCTCTCTTTCTGTGGGAAAGCTGGGGCAACTCATTCGCTCTTCTGGATACTTTCGCCAGAAGTCTCGCAGCCTTAAGGCGTTTCTTGCCTATCTTGATGCCCGCCATGCCGGCTCCTTGCGCAGGATGTTCGCACGCCATCGCACAACCCCTGCCGCCTTGCTGGGGCTTCGCGAAGAGCTGCTGGAATTGCATGGAATAGGTCGAGAAACCGCGGATTCTATTTTGCTTTATGCCGGAAATCTTCCAATCTTTGTTGTGGACGCCTACACTCGCCGCATACTCGCACGTCACAGCATTATTTCTGAGGATGTAAGCTACGAAGCAATACGAAAACTGGTTGAGAAAGCTCTGGGCCCATGGCATGGCAGTGAAAAACCCTTTCGCACGAGGCCTGCGGCAGTAATACGCAGCGATTTGGTCCGCCATTTCAACGAGATGCATGCTTTGCTGGTTCGCGTGGGGAAAGACTATTGCTACAAATCGGATCCCAATTGCGAAGCTTGTCCCTTGCGGAAGCTTCTTCCTGGACAACTTTTGCAAAAGCATAGCGGGAAGGATCATAGCGGGTGAGCGGCGGGCCGAGCGCTGTCCGGTGCGAACCAAAAGCGAGGGCAGAGCAGCCTGGTTTTGGCTGCGGAGCCCTTAGAAAGAAGCCCCATGCGGGAGCCACGGGCATGCGGCAATGAATTCCTCGAAATTCTGGTCCGGCCCTGACGCGGAAATCTTGGTTCCATAAGCACTGGCGTACCATGCAGTCCAGCTTGCAATGTCGTCAGCCAGGTTGCTTCCGGTGAGCTGCCGCAAGGCATCGAAAATCCACGTGCGTCCCACCGCATCAATCCTGGGATCGGCAGCAAAACGCAACAGGCTGGGTAGCAAGTCATGAACTTCCGTGTTTTTGCGAGTTTCAAAGTGGCGTGTCATAGACGAAGTGTAATTCGGAGCGTACAGGCGCCATTTGACCCCGGCAAGTTACGAAAGTAACTTTGGCGTTGGTGGCTTCAGAGTTTGCTGGCGTTCAAACCGTCAGGCGACTTTCTGAATCCTGAATCCAACAACGGGCGAACTCCATCAAATCTATATCGGATCTATAGAGTTAGGGATGCTATAATTCAGCAAGTTGGGAATTTTTCCTAAGGTTTAAGATTTTAAGGAGACATATTCAAAATGGCGTCTACAACCACAACAACGAATGTTGAAACCGCTCCGGCCCCTGCAAAGACTGCGCCCCTCAACCTGACACCGAACGCAATTGTCAAGGTGAAGGAGATCATGGCCCAGCAAAACCCGGTCCCGGCTGGACTGCGCGTAGGCGTGGTTGGCGGCGGGTGTTCCGGCTTTTCCTATTCCATGGCCTTCGAGAACGCGGCTGGAATGATGGATAAAACCTTTAACTTTGAAGGCCTCAAAGTTTTCGTTGATGCTACTTCATTGATGTACCTGAACGGTTGCATAGTTGATTATGTGGACACGCTTGAAGGTTCAGGCTTCAAGTTTGAGAACCCGAACGTAAAGAGCACTTGCGGCTGCGGCTCCTCATTCAACGTGTAATCAGCATAAGAAAAACAGAATTCAGCCCTGCGCCCTGGCGCGGGGCTTTTTATTTATTGAATTTATTGATCACGTGAAATGACGCCAGAAAGCGCCGTTAGTGTGGTTATTGAGGGTTCCTGGTGTTGTTAATGGAATTGTTCCTATTATTTCGTATTGTTATTTATGTTCTGTTGCTGGAACATTTGCTGCCCTACTGCCACATCCATTCGTGGATCGTAGAAAAACTGCCAATCGTTATAGTGGTCCTTGCCGTTCACTTCCTTGATAGAAGCCTTGGTGCTCGTGCTGGAAACCCCCACGATCGGCCCACCGCCAAAGATTTGCCCTGGCTTTAATCCATTGCTGTCCGTTTGAGATCCCGTCTGTGGCTGGTTCCCCGGCTGGTTTCCCTGTCCAGTGGGCTGCGTACCGGGTTGGCTGGCATCAAGAGTACCGTTGGTAACCGGATTCGGGATAGGAGGCGTTATAGGAGGAATGCTATTGGGACTGACATTATTACCAACGTTGTTATTCGTGCCATTTTGGGTCAGGCTTTTGCCAAAAAACCCTGTGGGTTGATAATTAACGTCCAGCGGATGCAGCAACTTGAATTCCTTGCCCGTAATTGGGTCTTTGTACTCGCGGCGTAGAAAGCGAAGATGATTGGTGTCCTTGAGCTCATCGACGCTGTTGGGATAACGGCCGAATTTTCTGTAAAAACGCCTGATGGCACGGGCATATTGATCGCCACGGTGGATTAGCTCCTCTTCCTGCGTCCGCTTCATGTCCACAGCAACCGCGGGGGCTGCCTCCACGATCGCCAGAGTAAGCAAAGCCAACATGAATAGAATCACCAGTATGACGTAGCCGCGCTCACCGCGTTTCCGCACCACCTTTCCCGGAATTGGCCACAAACGCCTCACGTCAGCTTCTCTGTCAATGGAATAGTCTGCGTGTTTTCATTCAGCACGTCTTCAATATCAACCGATGTGGCAGTGATGCGCACGATCTTGTAGCGGCGGTCCACGATATCACCTTCGCTGGCGATAAAAATATCATCCCCTTGCGACAGAAAGGCCTTTTTCGGTTCCCCTGGTTTGTTGGCAAAACCAAAAAATTTCAATGGGATATCCGGCGGCCTCGGACGCCCAGGCACGACAAGAGGCTGGCACCATCGCATTCCACGGCTCGGCCCTCCCGGCTGAGCGCATACCGGCGCCACTGCAACGACAGGGGGATCGGGCTCGGCTTTGAAAATGTTGCGGCCGGTTCCGTTGTAGACCACACCCTCGCTTGCAAGCAATAGATCGGTTCGCAAAGAAGGATCAAGGCTATCGCCCACCCGCGACTTTACGGCCGCCTTGTGCGCTGCCAGACGTGACTCCGTAGCGGGCGTGCTTGCTCCGGGCTGGCTCGCGTTCGATGCCGAGGCAGTTGCCGGCGAGCCCTTATCGAAGACCATGTAGACAAAAAGGACCAGTGCAAAAACCATCAGCCCGGCTGTAATGATGACCTTCTTCGGATTATCCGCGCCTAGTTTCATGTTGATTCAGCTTAACTCTTCAAAAATGTCTGTGCTTTCAGGGCCAGTTTGACCCCACCGCCCTGGTCCCCGGACAGACCGACGCTTTCCACGATAAAAAATATCTTGTCGCGTTCCATGCCATTAATGAACTTAACCAGTCCTGTGTAATCTCCC
>Ga0222749_10000326_pt1 | contig 30161 bp, 21 predicted proteins | sample IncBWH2Mmetat_FD_197234 | JGI IMG/M metagenome (GOLD analysis project Ga0222749, IMG submission 197234) | Metatranscriptome of lab incubated forest soil microbial communities from Barre Woods Harvard Forest LTER site, Petersham... | ecosystem: Environmental > Terrestrial > Soil > Temperate... | reverse complement strand
GGTTCGCGTACGCTTTTCGGAAAAGAAAGCTATGTGTTTTGGAATGTAATTGACCGTGTCGAGATGGGAGGACCACGTGACTTGGAGCGTCTTCCCTGAGGCAAGCGGTTGAAAAGACACAAGAGAGAGTGGTTTTACAAACTCACGCGAAAATGTGGCTGAGGAATTGCTTTAGACTTGATCACTAATCGTTCCTTTTTGCCGGACGTGGTGGTCGTCGTACATAGACAAATGCGGTTTTTGTGGTGGGTGTCTTCCCAAAGTCTGGGGTTCAGCAGTCCCGACACGTTACGGCTCAAGGACAAGGACAAGGAAGGTCGACAATGTCGAATGCTCAACGAAGGCTCGCAGTATTTGCGGTCTGCATGCCCCTTACACTGCTTGCAATTTCCCCCCTCCTGGCGCAAACCACCATCAGCACGGGAAGTATTGTTGGAACGGTGACCGACCCTTCCGGAGCGGTGGTCAGTGGTGCGAAAGTCGCGATTACGAATAAAGGGACGGGGCAGGTGGTCACGACGACCACCACGTCGACCGGCAACTATGCCACCGGGGCGCTCATACCCGGAGACTACACGGTTCGTGTCGAAGCCGGCGGGTTCAAGACGACTGAGATGCTGGTTGTCGTTCAGGTAAACACGACCGCTTCAGGCAATTTAAAGCTTAGTCTTGGCGAGAGTTCACAGGTCGTTGAAGTGCAAGCGTCCGAGCTCGTCGTGAACACCGAGCAGGCGACGGTGCAGGGTGTTCTTACGGCACAACAAATTGAAAACCTTCCCATCAACGGGCGTAACTTCCTCGACCTCGCGCAGCTGGAGCCGGGCGTCCAGATTCAGGATGGCGGAACCTTCGATCCCACGAAGAACGGATTCTCTTCCGTGTCCTTCGGCGGCCGCTTCGGACGGACCGCGCGCATCGAGGTCGACGGTGTTGACGTCAGCGACGAGAACGTTGGCACTACAACCCAAAACATTCCAATGGGGGCGATCCAGGAGTACTCGTTGCAGCAATCTTCGCTCGACCTCTCAACTGAGTTGACTTCGTCCGGGTCCGTGAGCATCACCACCAAGTCGGGAACCAACGGCCTGCATGGGGAGGGCTTCTATTATTTCCGCGACCAGAGTCTGAATGCGAATCTGCCGGGCGCGTCGAACAATCCATTCCAAAGGAATCACTTTGGTGGCAGCCTTGGAGGCCCCATCATCAAGGACAAGCTCTTCTTTTTCTTCGACGCGGAACGCATCAAGCAGGATCTACTTGATCCAATTCTCCCCGGAGGTCCGTTTGTCGACTCTAACGGAAGCTTCAATTCCCCTTTCCGAGAGACGGAAACCATCGGGCGCGTCGATTATCAGGCCAACCGGTACAAGGCTTTCTATCGTTTCACCTACGATCAGAACAAGAGTGTGCTTCCTTTTATTCCCAACTCCTTTCAGCCGTATGCGAATGTGAATCACTCGCGAGTCCACGTGGTCGGCGTCGACTTCAATTTTGGTTCTCTGACCAACAGCGTGCGCTTTGGCTACACCAAATTTGAAAATGGTATTAAGGATGCCGTGACCGGCTCCAGCATTTTCGATCCCGCGCCAGGCATTGAGCTTGCAATCGGCGCCGACCCATTCTGCCTGACGGCGGGCGCAAATCAATTCTGCTCCGGCCCTAACTTCCTCGCGCCCCAGCAGACCATGCAGTCTAATCACCAAATCAAATATGACGGCAGCAAGCTCTTCAAGAATCACATCATTCGCTTTGGCGTTGGATATAACAACATTAAAGGTGGCGGATTGGCAGCGTTCCTGGGATTAGCCCCGGCGGTGAATTCGCCGGGCGGTTTCGGTAACTGCAACGGTGGAAGCTTTGCGAACCCTTGTCCGGGTTCGCCAGCAGCCTTCGCGGCCACAAATCCATTTGGCCCCGGCGGAGTTACCAATCCGCTCAATTACCCGGTCGCTAGCGTCGTTATGGGTAACGGACAAGGATTCTTCTCGGCAAGACCAGGCTTTGGGTTGCCGGGCGGCGGACAGGGCCCGGATCACCGTTTGTCCTTGTACATTGGAGATTCCTGGAAAGTTAAGCCCAACTTTACCGTGACCCTCGGCCTGCGCTACGTGCGCGACACCGCTCGCACCGACACCGACTTAGGTCCCCTTCCTGCGTTGGACCAGTTCAACAATCAGTTCTACAGAGGTCTCGGGAATGCAGTGCATCAGCCCAATCTCAATTTTGCTCCCCAGCTTGGTTTTGCCTGGGATCCCGGCAGCAATGGTAAGACTGTGATCCGAGGGGGCATTGGACTGTTCTACGAGAACTCGATTTGGAACAACATTCTGTTTGATCCAGGTGCGCGCCTGCAGAAGGGGCTTTTCCTGGGCTTCCAGCCGGATACTGATCCCACTATCATCGGAAAGGCCATTGGCCAAGCTGCACCCGCGATCATTGCCGCGCAACAAGCGTACCAAGCGGCTACATTGGCAGCGGGACCGGCGACTAATGGTACTTACATCGGTACTCTCCTGGCGGACAATTTTGCGACGAGCACAACGCTTCTCGCTCCGGACTACGTGTCACCACGCTCGGTGCAAATGAATATCGGCTTCCAGCGCCAGATTCGCCGAGGAACGGTGCTCACCGTTGATTTCCTCCGCAATGTGTCAACGCACAATTTCCTGCTGGAGGATACGAATCATGTCGGCGATTCGCGTTTCTTCGATCCGGCCGCAGCTCAGAAGGCGATTACGGCAACGCTCGCCGCATGCGGACAACCATCAATCGATCTAGCAATAAGCAACGGTACCTGTCCTGCGGGTCCAGGCGGTACTAACACTACGCATAAAGCCGCGATTTACGACTTCGCTGCGAACGGCTTAGATTCCGGGTACAAGCTGTGCTCCGGCATCCCCTGTGGATTGCAAGGTCTCCCAGCTGCTGCTTTCCCAGGCATCAACAGTAGCCTGGGCGGCAACGAGATGCTGTTCCCCATCGGGCGCTCGGTATACAACGGCCTGCAAACGACGTTGAAGCAGGATCTTTCCAATCCCGTGCGTGGCATTAAGCACTTAAACCTGCAAGTCTCGTACTCGTGGTCTCGTTACGTCGCCACCGCGAGGGACAACGATTTCAGCACGGCTGCGACTGATTTCGCAGATCCAACGCGCTACATTGGCCCGACTGGCCTGGACCGCACTCACCAGTTTTCGTTCGGCGGGTATATGGACTTGCCGGCGGGATTCCAGCTTGGGTTCGGGGGTCACTTCGATAGCCCGCTGGCCGACAACGTAACCCTGCCTGTAAGCGGCCTTGCAGGCGGTATCTTCCAGACCGACCTCACGGGAGACGGAACCGGCGATGGAGCTACGGCTAATAACCGAGGAGTGGGCGATCTTCTTCCAGGAACCAATTTGGGCGACTTTGGGCGTACGTTCGGTGTCAATGGCCTTAATCAACTGATTAGCAAGTTCAACGCGACCATGGTGGGTCAAGCCACTCCTGCCGGCCAGGTTCTGATAAACAACGGCCTGTTCACCTTAAGCCAACTGCAATCCTTGGGCGGCGTTATCGCCGGGGGCACGCCTCTATCTGTGGCTCCCGCAGGCGCGATTGGCCAAACGTGGTTGAAGACTTTCGACCTGAGCCTGAACTGGCATTACAGGATCAAGGACAGAGTCCAGTTACAACCAGGTGTTTCATTCTTCAATGTTTTCAATTTCTCTAACTTCGACGGACCCGCCGTCCCCTTCGGCAACATACTCAACGGGCAGGTAGGATCTCCAAACGGAACTACCAGCGCTCAGCTCCACGGGGGGGCTGGAAACTTCCTGCGCCTCGGGCTTGGTTCCGGAGTGAATGCGCTGGGCGCACCGCGCGCCTTGGAGTTCCAGCTGAAGCTGACCTTCTAAACTTGCTGCTGAGATTTAGGTTGTGGCCATCTTCAATGAAGATGGCCACTTCTTTCTTCCGGTAGAGTCCGCTCTACAGATTAAGTTGCGTCCGCAGGCGTTTCGATAGCTTCTCGATCTGCTTTAGCTTCTCAATCACGTTTTTCGGCAGCATTCCTTTTCGAACACTGGCCACGTCATTGGGGATGGTTTGGGCCATGCGCGCGAGATCATCAGCCTCTTTCTGAACTTGCGCGGCGTCGATCCGGCGCGTGGCAGTCTGGGGCTGTTCGGTCTGGTGTGACTACGGGTCCATCGGCTCGGGCGGCGTGGGGTAGTTGTGACTTGTCTGAGCCGCGGCGATCATGAGCGAGGGTACGAGGGCCGCAGGAAGTAACGAGAGTACACGCATGGAATGCGCCTCCTGCCGGGAACCAATTGCCCGTTATTGCACTTCTGATTGCAACGCGTCCCGCCTGCCAGGCAACGGAACTCCGCAGGCTTTGTGTACAATGCGAGCATGTCGTTCCGTCCTCCGCAAGGAAGTCCCAACGCCAAGCGCGGGCGCACGCCGCCCCCGGAAGATACGTTTGAGGAAGCGTCTTTCCTGAAGACACTCGGGGAAAAACAGAGGCCGGTCTCGGTCAAGCTGATGGATGGTCAGGTTTTCCAGGGCTGGATCGAGTACTACGACAGGAACATGGTGCGCCTGACCCGGCAGGATGCTCCCAATCTGTTTATCTTCAAACACGAGATCATGTACATCGCCGAGGACGGCGGAAAACGCAAGTAGAGCGGCGTCAGACCGCGGACCTCAGACCTCGGCACGGGGTGGGGTGACGGGATTCAATCATTCCAATTGATGGGGAGGCCGTTTGCTGACGTCTGAAGTCTGAGGTCCGAGGTCCATGTCCGAATCCAGCAATCCAGAAAGTTTCATCCCCGCAATGTCCGCGATCGCGCGCGAAGCTGGCGCCTTGTTGATGCAGCACTTCCATCAGGGACTGAAGATCGAATACAAGGGCGACGCCGACCTGGTGACGGCGGCCGATCGCGCTTCGGAAGCCCTGATTCGGGAGCGGGTCAGCAAACAATTTCCGTCGCACGATGTCATGGGAGAAGAGCAGGGGCTAAAGGATCGGGGCAGCGAATACCGCTGGTACGTGGACCCGCTCGATGGCACCACCAACTTTGCCCACGGCTACCCGGTATTCGCCGTTTCGATGGCGCTGGAGCACCGTTCCAAAGATAAAGAGTCGCGCATCGCGGGTGTCGTTTACGACCCTACGCGGGACGAGCTTTTCACCGCGGAGAAGGGAAGCGGCGCACAACTTGACGGCAAGCCGATTCACGTCTCGAAGATGGCGCAATTAAAGGAGTGTCTCCTGGCCACGGGTTTTCCGAGTCACAAGCGCCACAAGAACCCGAACATCTTCTTCTATCACCAGATCACGCTGAAAACGCATGGCGTGCGTCGCGCCGGAGCCGCCGCGCTGGATTTGTGCAACGTGGCTTGCGGCCGCTTCGACGGGTTCTGGGAGTTCAACCTCAAGCCTTGGGACACGGCAGCGGGAGTGCTTTTGATCGAAGAAGCCGGAGGCCGCGTCACCCGCTTCGATGGTTCCCCCTTCGAACTTAATAGCCGCGAGACGCTGGCCTCAAATGGATTGGTGCACGACGCGCTGCTCCACGAATTCGAAGAGATCTTCGCTGGGCGGGGGCTTGAAGCGTTGCCGGATCCGCGGGTTTATCAAAGATAGCGGCGGTGGCGAGGCTCCCCGATCGGGATGCTGACCTAGCGAGGATTCTTCCGGGATTCGCCGCGTTCATTGCACGCTTCGCGCGCAACCCCGGACGAAGGCGTCCGGGGCTACACGAGTCATTGCGGGGTTAGCGGAGTTACAATGAAGCATGTGGGGACGCCGGCTCCGCTCCTGCGCCAAATTTCGAAATTCTCAGGCTTAACGTGATCAACTCACTTCTGGAACGCCAAATCGAAAAGCGGCCCGACAAAGTCCGTCTGCAGGGACGCATTCTGTTTCTCACCGAAGACCCGGAACTCATCCAGCGGCAACTGGCGGGCGAGGACTTGCCGTGGGACACAAAGAATCCCGCGAATAATCCCAAGTTGCGCGACGACATTTCGACCGACGAGATCACTCCCGCTCACTACTGCTTTTATTTCGACGAGACGCTGGGCGAGATTCCATATCTCGGCTTGAAATGCGGGAACATCACGCCCATCGGCCGCGGCGATGTGAAGCGCGGCGGGTTCGTGTGCGCGGTGAGCGGTAAGCGGCGCGGGAAGGGATCGAGCCGTGAGCAGTCTCCTTATGCTGAGATGTGTGCGGGGATCCGCGTCGTCATCGCAGAAAATATCGAGCGGATCTATAAGCAGAATTGTCAAAACCTTGGGGTGCTGACTTCGACGAATTTCTCGTTGATCGATCGCATCCGGAGCGGGGAAGAGATCGCGCTGAGCGAATTTACTGCGGGCGAGGATGAGATTACGCGTCAGGTCATCGAATACGGCGGGCTTTTTCCGTTTAATGTAGCGCGCATGCAGGGGAAGGTTTTTCTTCCTCCCATAGAGTCCGCGGGCGGAAGTGCCCGCGCCACACGAGCAATGACTCTGGCCGAGAAGATCTTTGCACGGCACATGATCAACGAGAAGGGCGAGGTAGGGGTGCTGTCGGTAAAGACTGGCGACACAGGCTTTGCGCGTGCCGATCTGCGCTTCAGTCATGAATACGTCACGCCGATGGCTGCGATCTTCTTCGAGAAGTATGTCGGCAAGGATGCCAAGGTCAACGATCCTTCTACCATCCTGTTCTTTCGCGACCACCTGACATTTCTTGATGAAGTGATCTCGGAAGAAAAGAAAAAACTGGGACTGCTCGATCTGGCCACGCAACTCAAACTCAAGCAGCAGGATTTTGCGAAGAAACAGGGAATCAGGTTGCACGGCGAGTTAACCGATCGCAAGGGGTCCGAAGGAATCTGTCACTCCATCGTTCTGGAAAGCTACGCTCTGCCGGGGCAGTTGAATATCGGTTCCGATTCGCATACGCCGCATGTCGGGGCGATTGGCTGTGTCGCGTTTGGAATCGGCACCACCGATGTTTTCAATTCATGGATCACAAAGGATGTGCGCGTCCGCGTGCCGGAGTCGGTGAAGGTGGTGATTCGTGGAAAGAAACACCCTAACGTGACTGCGAAAGACTTCATCCTCAAAATCCTTAGCCTTGATTACGTGCGCAGCGGCAAGGCGCTGGCGAAAGTCATGGAGTACGCCGGTGAAGCGATCGAGGAACTCAGCGTTGACGAGCGCGCCACCATGACCAACATGGCTGCTGAGATCGGCGGATTTACTGGTATTGTCGCGCCTGATAAGAAAGCCGTCGATTTCCTCGTCGAGCGGCGCGGCATCGATCGCCAGAAGGCTGAGATGATGATGGAGGGACTCTACAGCGATCCGGAAGCGCAATACGCGCACGTCATTGAACTGGACGCTGCCGACATTACTCCAATGGTGGCGACGCCGGGAGACCCTGGCAACGGAAAGTACATCCGCGACCTGCATACGCCGGTGCCGATCGAAATCGCCTACGGCGGCACCTGCACCGCCGGCAAGAACGAGGATATGGATATGTACGCAGCCGTGCTAGCGGAAGCCTTGAAGCAGGGCAAGCGCGTGGCTGATTCAGTCAAGTTCTACATCCAGTTCGGCTCGCAAGAGACGCGTGAGTACTGCGTCCAGCGTGGGTATCTGGACGTCTTTCAAAGGGCAGGAGCGCATGTTATCGAGCCGAGCTGTGGAGCCTGCATCAATGCCGGACCTGGAGTTTCGACGCGGCCCGATCAGGTGGTTATCAGTGCGCAAAATCGAAACTTCCCCGGCCGCAGCGGTCCCGGACAGATGTACCTGGCGTCTCCTTTTACCGTGGCGGCCAGCGCCGTCGCGGGGTACATCGTGGAGTACGAGCCGAGTGAGAAGAAAGAGACCGTTTCAGTGTAGAGTACAATCCCTAACCTGCGAGAGCAAGAATGTGTAGGGAGTGTTCGATTAAGTCCTCTACTTGTACCGAGTCCGAATTGATCCTGAAAATTCTGTACCGGCGGTTAACGATCTCTCCTTCGGCCGCAACAAAGATGTCGTCACCATCGATGAGGAAGACCTTTCGAGGCGAGTTGAGAATCGACGCGAATCCGAAAAACTTCAACCGAATTTGTTCCAGAGTTGGTTGAACCTTCGGAGTAGGCGGGATTGGCTCCGGTAGGGGAGAGATTCTCCTCGTCTTGCTTTCCATCTCAACGCGAAAGATATTTCGTCCGCTGCCCTCATACCTTTGATTCTCGGTCAGCTGCAACTGCGCATAGTGCAACGTCGGATCGAGGAAGTCGAAATCTTGGCTTCTCTTTCCACCACCTTCCTTAATCGCACTTTCAAGGGTTGAACTCGCCGTGACTGGCGACCTCGCGCTTTCAAACTGGAGCACAGCGCGCGACGTAAGAAGTACTGCAAGCGTCAGTAACACATCTACGACCATCCATTTTCGGCGTTCCTTCCTCTTGGCGTCCACGTTTCCCTCTTCCCAGCGAGAACGAATCAACCCGGTGAGCTTGCGGTAAAAACATGTCTTACTCTAGTTTTGTGGCTCACCCTCGAGCCCTTGAATCGTCCGATTCTTCAGGAGGACGCCAAATGAATCGCCCTCGGCTGTTTTTTGCCAGTCTCGCCACAATGACTTTGGTTCTGACCGCAACCGCCTTTCGCGCGCCTCTGGCCTCAACTATACGTACAGGGTCAGTCGCGTCATCGACGCCAATGCTGGAGCCGCGTTCTGGACATACAGCGACTCTGCTTCCCAATGGCAAGGTCCTGATCGCCGGCGGCATGCGGCGCAATCAGGATTTCTACAAATCCGCCGAACTCTTTGATCCGGTCACGGGAAAGTTCCAGCCGACCGGCGACATGAGCATCGGCAGGGTTGGCCAGATCGCAATTCTGCTCCGCTCCGGAAAAGTGCTGATCGCTGGGGGCTGGATCGGTCATGGTCCCACGGACTCGGCCGAGTTCTATGATCCAGCGACTGGCAAATTCACGGTGCTCCCCGGCAAGATGACCAGCAAGCGCGGAAGGCCGAGCGCAACCTTGCTGCTCGACGGCGACGTGCTCATCGCGGGTGGGGGCGATCACGACTCACCCGGCGGCATCGCTTCTGCTGAAGTCTTCCACACTGCAACCTTCAAATTCGAGTCCGTGGGGCCGATGCATTTTCCTCGCGTCGCACACACGGCGACACTTCTGCGCGATGGGCGGGTCCTTATCGTGGGTGGCCGTGGCGACGAGCTCAATGCGATTGCGGAAATCTACGATCCCCAAACCAGACACTTCAGCGATACGGGGCGCCTGATTACCGCACGCTACAAACACACCGCCGGTCTTCTACCGGATGGCCGCGTGCTGGTTGCAGGTGGCTCCGACGAGCGTGACTGGAGCGGGAACCTGACCAGCGCGGAGATCTACGATCCAAAGACCGGCAAATTCGGCGCGGTTTCCTCCCTGCGCGACAGCCGATTTAAATTGCCGGAAGAGGCCGTGGCGCTGGCATCTGGAAAAGTGCTGATTGCCGGCGGCAGTAAAACGGTGGAAGTGTTTGATCCTGCTACCAGTAGGTTCGCCGTGGCATCAGGTGAGATCAGCGGTCCGTGGCACTTCATGACCGAAACAAAGTTGGCGGATGGAACCATATTGCTCGCCGGCGGTTACGCGAACAATGACCAGGCGACGGCGCAGACCTGGATCTACAAGCCGGAGTGAACGGCCGCGTACTGATGGAAAAAACAGGCTTACTCTCTGCCAGCTGCGGCTGAACGCGTGGGCTTCAGTTCCTGCAATGCCGGGAAAGAACTCGGGGCCACTAAGGTGCGCTCTTCCGGCTGTGTCCCGCTGAGCCGCGAGTTTGCGATCAAATGGATCGCGTCACCGATGAGTGGCGGCGAGAAGATCGTCGCCGCTAAACGTCCCTGTCGTACCCAGCTCTGGCCTGCTTTGGGAACGCCATCGCATCCGATAATGGGTAATTTCAGCCATTCGTCACGTGCTTTCGTATCCGTCAATTCTTCGAAGGCGTGGCGGGCGCCGATGGCCATGTCGTCGTTTTGCCCGGCGATCATCCCGACGTGCAAGTCGCGTGAAGTGCTGAGTGACAGCCAGGAGCGTATCGCGTTGTGACCGCTCCTCTGGGTCCAATCGCCCTTCAGAGTCTTGATGGAAACCTTCTGGGGTTTGCTGGCCATCATGCCCTTCGTCCGTAAGCGGGCTACGTCGCCTACCCCAGGGCCTTCGAGATAGAGAACGCAGCCTTCCTCGCCCAGAATTGCGGCGATCTGCTGTCCTTGAATCCGACCGATCTCCTCATGGTCGGAAACCACGGAGAAAACAGGAACCAGCGCGCGCTGGCGCAAGTCCGGCAGATAGTCGACGCGGGCGTTGATGATACCCCATGCAATTCCAGCCGAGACCGCTGCTTTGGCGACCTGCGGCATTCCGGTGCCAACCGGTTCGACAATGATGGCATCGGGCCGTTTACTCGGTTCCTGAATGAATTTCAGAATCTGTTGCGTCTGCTGTACAGCGTCATTGTTCGCATAAATGACTTGGACTGAAGCTCCCAGCTTTGCGGCAGCAGCTTGCGCTGACGCTGCCTGCTCACGCTGGTAATCATTCTGTTCGGTGATTAGCGAAACAACGACGTTCAACTTCTCCATAGGGGCTGTCCCCTCTCCGGAAAGTGACCGCACATCCTACGGACCATTAAAGCAATCTTGTTACTTGCGTTCTAGGTAACGTTAGTTTGTGCGACTCCTGACGAAACCGCTTTCGCGGCCAAGGAGGCGGCTTGGCGCTTGCATGTAAGTGGTTGAATTTAAGCGGGATGGTTGAAATCAACCACTCCGATTTCCGAAACTTTTTGCCGCTTCCGCTGTTCCAATAAGTAGCAGGATTGGAAAGCTTCCTGGGATCGAAGAAGAAGCGAGAGAGGTTCCGGGAAGGCGGAGGTGAGTATGCGTTATCTGAAATATGTCGCGTTGCTGGCGATTCTGATGGTGCCGTTTGCGTACTCGCAGGCGCAGGTTCGGGTTGGAATTGGAGTCGGGGTGGGTCCTGGTTATGTGGCCGGACCGCCGGCTTGTGCCTACGGGTACTACAACTATTATCCCTATGCCTGTGCGCCGTATGGCTATTACGGCCCAGACTATTTCGTGGATGGACTCTTCGTCGGCGTCGGCCCGTGGTACCACTGGGGACATCCAGCGTGGTTCTGGAATCGTGGCTATTATGGCCGCGCGGGTTGGGGACATGGCTACTATGCCCACCCCAGGTTCGAGGGCCGGGGTTACGACCGTGGCGATGCTCGCGGTTACGCACGCGAGAATCATGGCCGTGGCTACGCGCGTGGGAACGAAGGCGGATTCCGTGGCGGACAGTCTTTCCGCGGAGGTGAGTCTCACGGTGGCGGTGGCTTCCATGGTGGAGAAGGTTTCCACGGCGGCGGGCACCGCTAAGCGTCAGTTTTGCTGATCAGAAGGAGAATGGCTGGCGGCCGCGTGCCGCCAGCCATTTTTCTTGGTAAGCCTTGCTCCCGGTCCTGTACCCGCCACCCGTATTCTTGCTAGAATGTCGGGTCGATCAACCGCTGCGGTAGTAAAATAGACGCAGGAACTCCCAGGAGACTGACACCTTTATGGCCTACGTGATTGCTGAGCCGTGCATCGGCACCAAAGACACCGCCTGTGTGGACGCGTGTCCGGTCGATTGCATTCACCCCAAGAAAGACGAGCCTGCTTACGCGACGGAAGAGTTGCTGTATATCGATCCGGTGGAGTGCATCGATTGCGGCGCCTGCGTTCCGGTGTGCCCGGTTTCCGCCATTTTCGCGCTCGACGACCTGCCGGAAAAGTGGAACGCGTTCACCGAACGCAACGCCAAGTATTTCGGCCGGTAACGCAAGCTTCGGCTGACGACATACATCAGGCGCGCGTCCTGAACAGGCGCGCGCCTTTGTGCGTTCTATGAACCCTGCTCTCGATCGTTCGGACGCTGACGAGCGTTCTCCCTTCCACTAGAATCACACTCAACGATGGCCTTGCGAGAATCAGAAGCGATCGTGCTGCGAACTTATCCGCTGCGCGAAGCCGACTTGCTCGTCACTCTGTTCACGCGCGCAGAGGGCAAAGTGCATGGCGTGGCGCGGTCTGCCAAAAAGTCGAAGCGCCGTTTCGGCGGCGCACTCGAGCCGCTGACTTACGTGCGCGCATTTTATGATGTGCGCGAACGTCGGGAACTGGCGCGACTCGATTCCTGCGAAGTTCTCGAGTCGCCGATGGCTTCAGAAGTGAGCTACGCCCGCGCTGTCGGATTGGGACACATCGCTGAGTTGCTTGACGAGTTGCTGCCCGACCATGAAGCGAATGACGCCATCTTCCGCCTCACGCTTTCCGTGTTGCAGATGCTAACAGGGCCGGAGATCTGGATGCCCATCACGTATTTCGACTTGTGGCTGACGCGCCTGGTCGGCTTCCTGCCGGAGTTCACCGAATGCGTGGTCTGCGGGCGCAATCTGAATGGCGATCGCGCCTACTTCCACGCCCTTGCCGACGGATTGATGTGCGCCGACGACAAGCGTCTTGCGTCTTCGGAGCTTTCGCCGGAATCGCGCCTTCTCGCTGCGCGCATGTTTCGCGCGCCAGTAGACGCCTTTGCGCAGATGAGTTGGCCCAAATCGCAGGCCGCTGACCTGCGCAAACTCCTGATCCAAATTCTGCAGCGGCACATTGAGAAGAAGTTGATTACGGCGGGGATGCTGGAAAAAGGGACATTCTAATTCCGGCCTCTCCTAGCAACATTTATTGACATCCTGTGAAAGCCAGCGTCGCCACTGTCACGCTGGTTCCAGCCGTGACCACCAGGCTGGTGTTTGTGCTTGTGGAGCTTGTCTGCAATTCCGACGGACTGCAGTCAAGCGTGCCGCCTCCGCCTGGAACAACCGCGATCGCATCAAGTGTGTAGTTCACAGCTCCACTCGAGGGCGCGGCTGGTGTTTGGACGCCGCTGGTACTAAATGTTCCCAGGCTCGGATTGGCTGCCGGTACAGACAAAGTGTAACTGGCGCAATCGGTATTTGGGGGACAGCTTGCACCCGCCGCCGTGGCGACACTCGCCATCGCTGAAGATTGCGCCGCCAGAGGAATCGTCACCAGCACGGTCGTCCCATTTTCCAGAACTGGCTGCAGCACCGACAACGAAAGATCTGCGGCAGTACCCGTGCTTCCAGTGCTGGTCGTGATCTGCCCGGTAATTAATGCCAGCGACATCATCGTTCCCGCCTGTGGCACCAGCGGCACCGTCCCCAGAGAATTTCCAGACTGTACACCGGCGATGATTGTGGCTCCATAGGTAATCAGGGTGCCGTTGCTCGAGACTGCAACCACGTCATAGGATCCGGACGCCACAGGACAAAAGACAAATGCGCCGGTCCCGTCCGTGGTTGTCTCCATGATCACGCGGTCCACGCCCGAGCTGTCTTTCTGCTCCAGGGCGACGATCGTATTCCCCGCAGTAATCGCCTGCCCCGAAACGCTGTCTACAATCTTTCCATTAATAGAGGATGAAGTCAGGTTGACTTCGCCTGCGTGCAGCACGGGCTTAAGGCGGAATTGCCCATTGCCTTGCGTAACAATCGACGCACAAGCATTGAAGTCAATGTCCAGATCTTTGGTCTCTCCAGCAGCGACTACAAACTGCCCACCGGCGATCTGCCCTGATGGAATCTTCAGGCCGGTTTGCGCCTGGCTCGACAAAAGCAGCGGCAATGGCGTGTTGGTGGTATCGCTGGTCAACGTTACGCAGTTCGCCATAGTGCCGCATGGGTTGCTCTTAAACGTCACGCTTCCATCGGCGAGAATGATCCGAATCTGCTGATAGCTCCCGGGCTGTATTTCGATGGACGAACCCAGCATGGCCAAAAAGCATTGGTGGCTGGCCTGTCCAAGCAGGTCCACTTGTTGCGGACTCTGCGCCAGGTTCGGAGTGAGATCGACCCATCCTGGGTCCTGATCGCCCGCGCTAGAACTGGTATTGACCTGCACATCGACAATGGTGACGAAGATATGGCTGAACGGCCCTTGCGGAGCGGAACAGGTCGCCGGATCGCTCACCGTAAGGTTGATAGTGGCGGGGTTATTGGACATAGGGTGCGTGGCACCACACGAAAGAAGAAATGTACAGGCGATAGCGCACACCATGACAACGGCGCAGAACAATGCTGACTTACGCACGGCAGAACCTCCTGCGAAGCAGGTAAGGAGAGAAGAGGAGCAACGACAGAAGACACGCTCTCGAGCCTTTTGAGGCATTTCTCATGCCCTTACTGTAGGGTCGGCGCTATCTAAATGTGGATCAAGGAGTTATTTTGCCAAGCCCTGCAGCAGGTGAAGTGGCGGTTTATGGCTTGAGTGAGTAGATTTTTCTGTTATAACGCGACGGAATTTCCCAGCGAGCCCAAAAACGGCAGCGTCGGGCCCATCGGAAGAGCGAAAAACTCCGTTAGCTGACGGGTAGCCGCCCCATCCGTTACAATCATCGATTAACCTTCGAATCCCGAATTCATCTGTGACTCCAGCCAAGTCCAACCCGCTTACATTTCAGGAGCTTATTCTCCGCTTGCAGACTTTCTGGGCCGAGCGCGGATGCGTCCTCCAACAGCCCTACGACGTAGAGGTCGGTGCCGGCACCATGGCTCCGGAAACTTTCCTGCGCGTGCTCGGGCCGAAGCCTTACAAGGTTGCCTATGTGCAGCCATCGCGCCGTCCGGCTGACGGACGCTATGGGGAGAATCCTAACCGGCTCTTCAAACACATGCAGTTGCAGGTGATCCTGAAGCCTCCGCCGGAAAATGTGCAGGAGTTGTACCTGGAATCCCTGGAAGCGATTGGCATCGACCTGCGCCATCACGACATCAAGTTCGAAGAGGACAACTGGGAAGCTCCGACCTTGAGCGCGTGGGGCGTGGGCTGGCAGGTCATGCTCGATGGGCAGGAGATCACGCAGTTTACCTACTTCCAGCAGTGCGGTGGCGTGGATCTGTTTCCAATCTGCGCGGAACTCACGTACGGCCTGGAGCGTATTGCGCAGTTCCTGCAGGATCTCGATTCGATCTACGAGATTGTCTGGGCCCGCGATCCTCAGACCGGCGCGCCAGTGAAGTATGGGGACGTTCGCCTTGCCGACGAGTTGCAGTTTTCCGTATACAACTTCGAAGCAGCCGATGTCGAGAAGGCATGGAAGCACTTCGAATTGTACGAAGCGGAATGTAAGGCATTGGTCGATCAGTACTCGTTCCGAAGTCAAAATCCCCACCCTGTCACAGACGACGCGACAAGGCTGGGGCACTCGCTTTCGACTACCGAGAAGGCTCGCTTTCCGCTTCTTGCGGCCTATGACCTTTGCCTGAAGTGCTCGCACCTTTTCAACATCCTTGATGCGCGCGGAGCGATCTCAGTGACTGAGCGCGTGGGTGTCATTGCGCGCGTCCGCACCCTCGCGGTTGGGATAGCGAAGGCATGGGTCGATCAGAATAGCGAGACAGCCGCAGAAAAAGATACTGAGCCTGAGCCCGCAAAAAAAGCATTACTGCAGCCCAGGAAAGAGTCGCTGTCCCCGGTCGGATAACGCTGCACACAAGGCGGCTACCGGTCCGCGATGTGATTGTGATTTGCATCACAAGCGGGCCCCAGCAGTTTTGAGATACTTGATGGTTTGAAGGCATGCCAGATTTCCTGCTAGAGATTGGTTGCGAAGAAATTCCGGCCCGCATGATCGATGCGGCCGAGACGGACCTGGGCGTCCGCGTGGCCAAGTTGCTCCTTGGCCAAAAGCTCCTTCCGCAGACGGCGACGGTACCGACTATGTCTACTCCGCGCCGGTTAACTGTATGGGCGAATGGGATCTCCGCAGCTCAGCCGGATGTTACCGAGCAGATCACCGGGCCCTCGGTGAACGTCGCGTACAAGGAAGGCCAGCCGACACCGGCGGCCCACGCCTTCGCGAAGAAGGCCGGTGTGGATGTTTCCCACCTAGAGAAGGTTTCCACGCCGAAAGGTGAATACATCTCCGCGAAAGTCACGAAGAAGGGCCGCACCGCCGCCGAGATTCTGTCCGAAGGACTTCCCAAAGAAATCTCCGCCATCTACTGGCCCAAGAATATGTACTGGCGCAAGCCGAGTGAGCGTTTTGTGCGGCCTGTGCGCTGGCTGGTCGCGATGCTCGACGGCGAAACTCTGTCCATGGAGTTCGACGGCATTCGTGCCGGAAACGTATCCCGCGGACACCGGATTCTCACCGACGCTCCAGTCACAATTCCGGGACCAGGGTCCGCCTACGTCAATTCGCTCCGCGCCGCGAAAGTTCTGGGTCGCGCTGAGCGCGAGCACCAGATCCGCAAGGCGCTCGACGCCGCGACTCGCACCATTCCTGGCGCGCGCTGGCGCGAAGACAAGCCCCTTCTCGATACGGTCGTCAATCTGACCGAGTATCCTTCGGTCATTCTTGGTGGGTTTGAGTCGCAATTCCTAGCGCTGCCGGAAGAAGTGCTGGTCACGGTGATGCGCGATCATCAGAAGTACTTTGCGTTGGAAGATACGAACGGGAAACTGATGCCGCATTTTCTGGCCGTGCTCAACACCGACAGCGATCCTCACGGATTTATCCGTCACGGTAACGAGCGTGTGTTGCGGGCGCGTTTCAACGACGCCCGATTTTTCTGGGAGACCGATCAGAAGAAGTCGCTGCTTGAGCGCTTCGATTTGCTCAGGAACGTAACCTTCCAAAAAGATCTCGGCAGCTATTACGACAAGACGCAGCGCGTGCAACGGCTATGCAGTTGGCTTAGCGAGATTCTCAAGCAGAATGAGGTAGCCGTTCGGCCCGGCGTCATTCACAAGGCTGCGTGCCTGGCGAAGACCGACTTGACTACCGAACTGGTAAAAGAGTTCACCGAACTGCAGGGGATCATCGGCGGATTGTACGCGCGGGCTCAGCAACTCGATCCGAGCCTGCCCGAGGCAACGCGTTTTGCGATCGCCGACGCGATTTACGATCAATATAAGCCGGAGTCGACCGACGACGACATTCCGCGTTCGTTAGAAGGAGCAATCCTGTCGATCGGCGACAAGGCAGACACGATTGCCGGAATGTTTGCCCTTGGCCTGGTACCCAGCGGATCGAAGGATCCGTTTGCCTTGCGCCGGCAAGCCAATGCCATCGTAAAGGTGATTGCCGAGAAGAAGCTTCCCATCCGCATCAGCGAACTGATGCGTGATGCGCGCAGCGGCTACCAGAAGTCGGAAGCCGAGAAGAAGTTTGTCGACGACCGTAAGTATGAAGATTCGGTGAAGACATTCTTCCGCGAGCGTCTGGAGTTTTATCTACGAGAGGTCTGCGGATACGCCTATGACGTGGTTAAGGCGGTGCTCGGAGCGGATGCGGAGGATGTGGTGGACGCACTTGCGCGCGCCGAAGCGGTGAAGCAGGTTTTGCACATGCCTGAATTCCAAGCGATTGGTGCAGCCTGCAAACGCATGCGGAATATCTTGAGGCAGGCGGACGAGAAGGGAATCGCCCCGGCAGAGCGAGTCGAGACGCACAAGGATTCAAGCGACGAGGAGAAGAATCTGATCCGATATCTGGAGCAAAGCGGTGGCAAGGCGGAACAACACCGGAAGAAGAAAGAGTATGTCGAGGCGTTGCAACTGCTCTCTACTGCACGTGAGCCGGTAGACAAGTTTTTCGACAAAGTGATGGTCATGGTTGAAGACCATCAGGTGCGGGCGAATCGCCTTGCATTGTTGCGGACCCTGTTGCATGAATTTTCGACCATCGCAGATTTTTCCGAGATCGTCACGGAAGCAAAGGCGTAAAACACGATTGTGCGATTGAGTAATTTGGTCATTGAGTAATTGAGGAACTGGACCATTTCCACTTCCCCAATTACGAAATTACTCAATTACGCAATTCCTTAAACCGAAATCCTGAACCACAAAGGACTCATATATGGCGACCATGACTCTCCCCGAAACTGAAGCGAAAGAATCCAAGAAATCCACAACGAAATATGTCTACTCGTTCGGCGGTGGCAAGGCCGACGGCAACGGCAAGATGAAAGACCTGCTCGGCGGCAAAGGTGCAGGCCTTGCCGAGATGACCAACGCCGGGCTACCGGTGCCTCCCGGATTCACCATCCAAACCGAAGCGTGCCGCGAATACATGCGCGGAGGCTTGTCGCCCGATGTCGACAAGCAGATGGATGAGGCGCTTGCCAAACTCGAGGCGCTGCAGGGACAGAAACTCGGCATTGGTGAGAGTCCGCTTCTCGTCAGCGTGCGCTCGGGCGCGAAGTTCTCCATGCCGGGCATGATGGACACGATTCTCAATCTCGGGTTGAACGACCAGAGCGTGCAGGCGCTGGCGAAGCGCAGCAACAATCCCCGGTTCGCCGCGGATTCCTACCGCCGCCTGATTCAGATGTTCGGCAACGTCGTGCTCGACATTGAGAAGGCGGCGTTTGAAGAGGTTTTCGACGCCAACAAGAAACAGAAGAAAGCCAAGCTCGACACCGATCTCGACGCCAAGGCTCTGCAGGAGGTTATCGCCGAGTACAAGAAAGTCGTCAAGAAGCACGCCAAGCGTGACTTCCCGCAGGATCCGCGCGAACAACTGGTCCTGGCGCGCGATGCCGTGTTCCGCTCCTGGCAGAACGATCGCGCCAAGCACTATCGCCGCATGAACAACATCGATGACATGCTGGGCACAGCGGTTAACGTGCAGGCGATGGTGTTCGGGAACCTTGGCGATACCAGTGGATCAGGTGTGGGCTTTACCCGGAATCCCGCGATTGGCACCAAGGAATTCTATGGTGAATTCCTGATGAACGCGCAGGGCGAAGATGTGGTCTCCGGTGTCCGCACCCCGGTCCCAATTCTCAAACTGCACGAGATTCTGCCGGAAGCGTACAACCAGCTGCGCGAGATCACCACCCGGCTGGAACAGCATTACAAGGACGTCCAGGACTTCGAGTTCACCGTACAGGACGGCAAGCTGTACATGCTGCAAACGCGAAACGGGAAGCGTACCGGGCTGGCTGCAGTTCGAATCGCGATTCAGATGGTCGATGAGGGCCTCATCACCAAGGAAGAAGCGATCTTTCGTGTGGAACCGAATCAGCTTTATGACTTCCTGGTTCCACGCCTTGATGAAAAAGGCACAAAGGTGGAAGTGCTTGCGACCGGACTGCCCGCGTCTCCTGGTGCGGCGGTTGGCCAGATCGTTTTTACGGCCGACGCCGCGGTGGAAGCTGTCCATAAAGATGAGAAAGCGTCTGTCATTCTGGTGCGCGCTGAAACTACTCCCGAAGACATCCATGGCATGGAGGTAGCGAAAGGCATTCTCACTTCTCGCGGTGGCATGACCAGCCACGCGGCCGTCGTTACTCGCGGCATGGGCAAGTGCTGCGTGGCGGGCGCTGGCGATGTCGATGTCAACGAGAAGGCGCGGCAAATGCGTGTCAAGGGGCAGGTCTTCAAAGAATTCGACTGGATTTCTCTCGATGGCACGACTGGCCGCGTGATCAAAGGAAAGCTAAATACCGTTTCTCCTAAGGCGGACGATCCAGAACTGCAGAAGTTCATGGGCTGGGCGGATCCGTTCCGCAAGATGAAGGTCCGCGCCAACGCTGACATTCCACGCGATGCGATCCAGGCTCGTGCCTTCGGGGCAGAGGGCATCGGGCTTTGCCGTACAGAACACATGTTCTTCGGCGAGGAGAAAATTGGGCACATGCGCACCATGATTCTCGCGGACAACGAGAAAGACCGCCGCGCGGCGCTGAAGAAGCTCCTGCCTCTACAACGCGCCGATTTCGCTGGCGTCTTCAGGGCCATGGACGGATTGCCGGTTACGATCCGCACGCTGGATCCACCGCTGCACGAGTTCCTGCCACGCCGCGAGGACTTGATGGTCGACATCGCTCTGCTGTCGCGTTATAGCGCTAAGCAGAAGAAAGAGCTCGTGGTGAAGTACAAGGACTATGGGATCAAAGGCGTCGGCGATCTCAAAAACGCTCTGCCCAAGCTGCTCGGCCGCGTCGAGCAACTGCACGAGTTCAATCCGATGCTCGGCCATCGCGGTTGCCGTCTCGGCATCACCTATCCCGAGATCACCGAGATGCAGGCACGAGCCATCTTCGAAGCTGCCGTCGATTGCACTAAGAAGGGAATCAAGGTTCTTCCGGAAGTCATGATTCCGTTGGTTGCCACCCTGAAGGAAATGGCGAACCAGGGCGCAATCGTCCGTCGTGTTGCTGAAGAGGTTTTCAAAGAGAAGGGAATGAAAGTCGACTACATGGTCGGCACCATGATCGAACTGCCGCGCGCAGCTCTGGTCGCGGATGAGATCGCCAAGGAAGCCGAGTTCTTCTCGTTCGGCACCAACGACCTCACGCAGACCACGTTCGGCTTCTCGCGCGATGACGTCAACAAGGTCCTTCCAACATATTTGGCCGAAGGTATCTTGAAGCAGGATCCGTTCGCGGCTCTTGACCAAGAAGGCGTTGGTCAGCTTGTTAAGATGGCCACCGAGCGCGGCCGCAAGACGCGTTCGAACTTGAAGGTTGGTATCTGCGGCGAGCACGGTGGAGAGCCGTCGTCGGTTGAGTTCTGCTACCGCACCGGACTCAACTATGTTTCCTGCTCACCGTTCCGAGTTCTGACCGCACGGTTGGCGGCCGCGCAAGCAGCGGCAGCGGAGGCATTGAAAGTCGAGGGCGGAAGAACCAAATGAAAACCGCAGAGGACGCGGAGGACGCAGAGTTGTAGGATATTGCAGAAATAGATCCGACTATCGGGTCCATCGTCGATGCAGCCACGAAGGTGCATACGGCTTTGGGCCCGGGTTTGTTACTGAGAGTCTAGTCGGCGTCCACTGCAGTAGTGGTTTGATCACTGCACCCTCTGCAGCCGTGCAATCAACTTCTGTGGAAGGCTTTCATCCGACTCTGACCACAAGCGCCGCGAGGTGGCTCGCGAGTGCATTTCGACTTTCTTCGTGAACTCAATCAGCCTTAGGACATTCTCGCGAATCCGCGCCTGGCTTTCCTCGGTGAGTTCGACTCCCTCTTGAACGAACAGTGAGTCCAGTCCAAAATCAACCTCGATGTGTCCCGTCTCCTGCTGCACTCCGTCTTCGAACTCCTCGCCTTGGGCGATGATCTTGACCTGGCTTGGGGCCAGAGTCCACTTTCGCGCCGCGTCCACTGTCCACATGTCCCAGTACACGTCAAAGACGTACGCGTAGTCATCGTGAACAAGATCAGCAGCCACCACAACAGCTTCCTCCGGAGTGATGCCCGGCGAGAAACGTTGCTCCAAAACACTGGCCTCAGTCCAAGACACCGGCTGCACCGCAGCATAAGTTACTCCCGGACGTTGCTCAGAAAAAGGGAATTGCTTCAAGACTGAAAGCATGTGCGGCAGCATGGCCGGGCCGCTGAAGTCGGGAAACCACAAACTGAGGTATAAGGGATCGGGCATAATACGAAACCGTCTTTCTATTTTAACCGCGATAGGGGATCAGTAACGGAGCAGGAGTTCTTCCTGGGATCAGTCGGCGGGAAGACTAGGCCGGACCTCCTGCGAGGGCACAGCCGGATTTGGATCGTTGCTGTCGGTCTGGGAGGGCGAGTCCGGAATCGTCGCTTTCAGTATGGTGCCGTCGAGGTTAGATTCAATTTCGAGCGACCCTCCCAGTTCTTTCAGCCGCTCTCCGCCACCATTTTTTGACAGTGCTAGAAGGTACTGTTAGCATAAGCAGTTTGCTGGCATTCCTGCCTCCAGTCGTCCCCGTCGTCTAGCCCGGCCTAGGACATCGCCCTTTCACGGCGGTAACACGGGTTCAAATCCCGTCGGGGACGCCAAATCTTATCAACGCTTTACACGGAAACCCCATCGGCATCGCGATACACAGAAAATACACGCTCTTTCGGCCGGATCATGCCTACAACTTTGCTCTGCGCGGCCCGCTTGTCGGGGCCGAGAGCTTGGGTGTAGGTGTCCAGCGTCATCCTTGAAGTTGAGTGTCGCAACAACTCCTGCACGACTTTCACATCCTCCCCATTGCCCTTGAGAATCGAGGAAAATGTGTGTCGAAAGGTATGCCACGACATCTTCTTTCGAATGCCCAACTTTCGGGCCATCGGCTGGATGTAGTCGCGCATCACCGCGCTCAGCCAGACCGGCTGCTTCCCGCGCTTGGCTCCGGCGCGGTGGGCGTCGGTGGCCCATACATAGTCGGACGGCTTCTTGTAGGGCGTCACCGCGTGCCAAGCCAGCAGTTCACCAGCCACGAACTCGTCGATCGGCATCAGCTTTCTTGAGGTTTCGGTTTTGACCGGGCCCACGTGCTGGTCAACCAGTGATCGAGTGACACTCACATGGAGCTTCTTGAAATCGAAGTCTTCCCACTTCAGCCCAGCCAGTTCGCCTCGGCGGAGCCCGGATGGCATGTCGAGAAACAGCATGGCCCTTTCCCGGACACCAAGAGCGGACAGGAGTAATTGCATCTCTGGGATTTCAAGAATGTCAGGTGTACGTTCTCTCTTTGCAGAAACGCGCACTCCTGAACGCTTTGTTGGACCAGTGATGGGGTTCCGGTCGGTCAGTTCCCACCGGATCGCATGGTTGAAGATACTGCTCATTGCGTCGCGAATCTTTTCTCTCGTTCCGCCGGCAAGAGGTTTGGGCTTGCCGAACTTTGTGGTGACAAGTGTCTTGAGCCATTGCTCAACCGCGACGGTCTTGATGGCCCGCAATTCCAGCCTCCCCCAGTGGGGAACAACCCACCGATTCAGAAGCTGCGTCTTCCTGGAGCGGGTAGAGTACGCTTTGCCTTCCGCACCACAGTCGGAAAGTTCGTGGACGGTGTAATGCTCCACAGCCTTCGCCATGGTGATCGAAGTCAACTCCGTAGGGCCCTCAGTGTTAATGTTTACTCGCAGTCGGGTCAGTGCCTGGTGCAGTTTCTTGCTCTTTGTCGGATATTCATCCACTGTTCCGATGACCTTGTTTCGCTCCCGCAACGTTCCGTCAGTGCTACGTTCGCGCCAGCGAAAGAGCCATCTTTCCACTCCATCCTTTCTCCTGATCGTCGTCAGACAGCCATTTCGGAAACGTGCCAGCATTCATATCCTCCTTGAATTCTGGCACCGGTCGCAGTTCGAATTTACCTGACAGGGCGCCCAGGAGTCTATCCCGACCCGGAAAACAGCGGTTCCCTCGCTGCAGCAGTCTCCAGACGAACTGTGACGGACTTCTATTGCCGCACCAGACAAGCCTCGATGACTTGGGAACGAAGCCAATCGTCCAGCTCCGAGAGATAGAAGTGCCAGCGCTTCCTATCCCTCCCAACTGGATGAGCTGGCAGTGTGCCCTCGCGAGCCTTGCGGAGGACGGTTTTGGGATGCATCCTCAGGAGGCGAGCAGCGTCTCGTGAACCAACGGGCATCTCCCTCCCCGAATACGGTGAATCAATGCGCGTTGAAATAAGCGGCGTGGTGGGACCTGGCTGGGTTGACATAGCATCCTCGTCAGCGGCGGGTATTCTCGATGCGAGATGACGGCCCAGTTGGCGAAGACCGTACGGGACCGGCGAATGTTAACCACTTTGATTCATTCCTGCCGCAGTTGTCCAATAACTTTTTTCGGCTCCAGACTGTTGCGGACATCTCCGCTGGCTGAGGTTACTGTAATTCGGCCACGTTCGAATTGAAACGAGGGGCCGGGAGACTGTAGCGGTTGCACTCAGATCGGGGGTTCGATCTCGTTCGGTCTGTGTCTCACTACAGTTCGAGTGCGGAATGACAGAGTTCGCTGCTAGTGCCTGAGGGGTTCGGTTCCCTCACTCAGGATCTTCAAATAACGTGAGTACCCGAAGACGCGGGCTCGGCGCTTTCCGGTGACCTCCTTGGCTATGCCGAGGCGAACCAGGTGATCCAAGGCGACCGTCACCGTTGGGATGGACAACTTAAGCTTTTCGGCCACAGAGCCAATACCCACCAGTGGTTTCTTCTGCATGTACTCATGAACACGTAGCGCGGAAGATGCTGCCCGTCCGATTGTCTGAACGCGATCTCGATCCTTCGCAAAGAGAGTTAGAATCTGCTTGGCCGCCTCAGCCGCACTCCGCGCTGTGATTTCAGTTCCTTCCAGAAAAAATGCCAACCACTCCTCCCACGCGCCGTGCGTCCGTATGCGCTGCAGCAGGTCGTAGTACCGATCTCGATTCGTTTTGAAGTACAAACTGAGGTACAAGATAGGATCGCGCAACGCGCCCTTGGAGCAAAGCAGGAGCGCGATCAACAGCCGCCCGAGTCTGCCGTTGCCATCAAGAAAAGGGTGGATCGTCTCAAACTGCACGTGAACCAATCCCGCTTCGACCAAAATGGGCAACTTCTGTTTTTCGTCATGGAGAAAACGTTCAAGACTATCGAGACACTCCATCAATCGCTCGGGCGGAGGCGGAACAAACGCGGCATTGCCGGGACGGGTTCCGCCAACCCAGTTTTGCGACCGCCGGAATTCGCCCGGTGTTCTATTCGCTCCTCGCCCACCGCGCAACAGGATGGCATGAATTTCGCGGATCAGCCGGAGCGAAAGAGGGAATCCGCCCGCGATTCGACGAAGACCATGTTGCATCGCGGCGACGTAGTTTGAGACTTCCTCGACATCATCAATCGGAACGCTGGGTTCCGCGTCATTTTCAAACAACAATAGGTCCGAAAATGACGATTGCGTCCCCTCAATCTGGGACGACAGGAGGGCTTCTTTCCGGATATAGAGGTATAGGAAGAACTTGGTGTCCGGGAGCAAAGTCGTCAGGCCATCGAGGCGGCCCAACGCCTGGTTGGCACGGTCAAGATGGTTGTATAGGCCGGCCAAGTCAACGGGCGGATCGGGGGGCAGCCCTGGCGGGATGAACGCACGCACTGGCTCTCCAGTGACCGTCGTTGTGACGTAAGTCCCCAGCCTCGACTTGTTTTCAGTGACCATTCGCGTTATGAAGGGTTCCTTTAATAAGTGTTTCCGTTATTAAAGGATATGGCATTATGTCTTAATAAGCAAGGGCGGATTTTCGTAGCCCACTGGTAAAATCGCTTATGCGCCGCGCGGGAGGGCCGATTGGCTTCTCTTTTCCACCCACTTGCCGATCGCATCTAGCACGCCGAAGACAAACGAGAACAAGTCACTGATTGGAACCGAGGCGGCGGCGTCACCATACCGTCCCGGATCGTTGAGCTTTAGGTTCGCTTCCCTGGCAAGCGTCTGCAACCACTGACGCTAAACAAGATTCCCGCAAACGAAATCCACATTCCAGACCCAAACATGCGATTGAGGACCGGATCGAGTCCGCTCGAAAAGTGAACCGGTTTTAGGAGTGGACGGGGCGCGCTCGTGCACAGCGCGACCCATAGCGCAGACGGAAGCGCATCTACAAACTGTTCCAATCCGGGCGATACACGGAAAGCTGTCCAATCACGGTAACGCTATTCCCTCCGTCTGGGTTGACGTCTACGACAACGCACAACTTTGCCTAGACAATTCATTGACACCGGGCCGGGTGACGAATGCGCGTCAGGAAAGCGACCTAGGGCGTGCCGCCCACGCCGTTGCGGCGGAGATCAGGCCCACCACAATGGCGCCGAGCAAGATGAAAAGCGAGGTGGTAAGGTCGGGCTTGGTAATCATTAAATAGAGGATGCCGAGCGTGAGCAGAAACCGCACTCGGATTAGTGTGAGGATCACGGGATCTTGGACAGACGCGCGCCCAGCTTCCGAAAGCGGGGCATTCCCCTCGGGCAGCACAGCACGCAGCATGCGCACGCGCGGCAAGATGAACACGAATCCGATTCCGAACGCGAACACGGTGGCCAGCAACGACGAGAGGAGCCAGCCTTCTTTCATGCTTTCGAAGATGGAAGCGAAATAAACGCCGCTGAGGATCAGAAGGAGGAGGCCGGCCCCGGAAATGGGCAGTGAGAGTCTGTAGATGCGGAGCCAGGCGCGGACTTGCTCGGCGTTGGTCGAGCGGCGCAGCAGAGAGGAGGCGATCCATTCAAGCCCGTAGCCCATAAACAGGCCGACCATCCCAACAAGATGAAGGAAGATTGCGATGGTAAAGCGTGTCCCAGCGGACATAGCGGACATAGTGTACAGCGGACCCGTTCGCGGATACGCCCACAAATTGTGGAACTTACCGGAAGCGCTCCATTTCGCGTACCCAAAATAGGTGCAGGAGATCTAGGCATTCGCCTGCAGTTTCGCGCCTTAACGTTACCGATGCCTAGAAAGAGTGGGGCCGCGCAGTTCGGATGAAAACTCCGCGATTCATCAAAGTTTGCTGGAGCACCTACATTTGGGCCTGGAAGAGTTGAGCGAGCCAGTGCAGCCGGTCCCGTTCCCGAGTGTTCGTCGTGGCTGCGAGATAGCGGGGATGGAGAGGCGAAAAGCGGCTTAAGCGCTGCAGGTGCAAATTCCTTCACGACAGGCTTCTCTTGGGGGTAGTTATCGGCAATGAAATAGAGGGGTAGCATATGAAAGAAGCAGCCACCGACCTTCAGACCTCGTTGGTAGGTAATGATCCTCATTTTTCAAATGTTCAACTCTGCAGCTCAATTGCAACCACAGACCTCGAGGACACAAATCGTCTGTACAGTCATTTGCAGCAACAGGCTGATGGGTATTATCAGGCCGCTTGCTCTAGAGCCAGAAATAGCTTCTGGACTGCTCAGGTCTTCGCTGCACTGGGGATAACTTACGTTGGCTATATTGGATATGTATGTTCGACGGGGAGTATTGCGACCGTGAATCAGGCGGTCTTTCATGGTTTCGCTGCCGTCCTCGTTAGCGCCATCTCTTCCCTAAATTTCTTTTTGTACAAACGGTCCATCAGGCAGTTTGAACTGTTTCACGTTTGCCTAGAGCGGTTGAATCGGTATTTGATGGCGAACAGTGTGAGCGCAAATATCGAAGACAAAGAAAAAAGAGATACGGCAAGAGCAGAGCTGGTGTCGACCATGGCCAATGCGCCGATGCTCCCAATCGAAAATGTGCAAGAGGCTCAAAGGAAGTCCAAGGCGGTTCCGACAACTGCCATCTCGGCCTGAAGGCTGTTGCGAGCTAGGAAAACCGGGCACATCGTTATAAACACGACTGCTTCTACCTCCGTTTCATGATCGCGTTTCCAGAGGTATCATCCTCCAGAATGTCAGCCGTCCGCGCTTGTCTTGTTCTCTTGTTCCATCTCTCCGTCAATGCAAGTTGCGTAGCGGCTCGGCTCACCGTGGCAAGGCCGTAGCCCATTGCGAGCAGTTTGCGCTTGATTCCGGCACTGTCCTGCCACTCGCCGATCAGAAGCGGTTTTCAGATCGTCCGCACATCCGCCCAGATTCGAGAGCCGCGATTAGCGTTGAGTTCCCACACTCTGAACCCTTTAGGCGCGTAACGGTCTCAGTAAAGAGTCCAAAATTGAGAATTGTTCGTTCATGTAGAAAAATGGGTTACGGCGGGCTGGGTCTGATTGGGTGGCAACATTTTGTACCCCACTAGGGTACCTTAGATTTTGAGAAGCAACGGCTTCACAAAATTCACAAGGACATTAACGCATCGCATTCGAGCCATTCACCATAAGCAAGAACGTAACGCAACCATTGACAGAGGCATCGCAGTGGGCGACCCGGCCAGTCTGCTGAAGGTGCTACGTGCCCACCCGGGCTGAGGCACCGGCGAGCACCGGCCGCCTGCGGGAACACATCCCTCAGTTTGACATGTCCGACGCGGCATCATCTTTACCTGATCGTATCGAGCAGTGCGGTCGTGCTCTCACAGCTGCCGACCTCGCCCAATTGTTAGCGGTGTCGCGCATTATGATGTTCAAACTAGCGAAGGCGGGACGCATCCCCACTTTCAGGATTGGAACCTGCGTCAGGTTTGATCCGAAGGCTGTCGCTAAGTGGCTTCGTAGAATGTAGAGGGCTTGCCGAGTCGGGCCGTCCGCGCGTGCTGGTAGGCGTTTCTGTGCGCTTTTGCCCGGCCACGATCGCGCTTGCGTTCGGGAGAGCGGCGGCTAGAGTAGTTGTCGCTCAGTTGTGCTCAGTCTGATTCGTGGACCGCTGTGAACTTGCCAAAAGAGAAGGCACCAATCCGCACTCCACTGAAACCAGTTCCAGATTGCCCGTGGCTCGGGAATGGTGTTCTACAAATGGGCTTGTCAGCCCGAAGGTCATTGGTGTTCCGAAAAGAACTATTTTCGGGGATGACTCGATCGGTATTACAGATCGGCGCATGTTAACGATTTGACAATGAAACTTGTAATAACCGATTTGACTGAGCTACGTCAAAACTCCATACGAGGTACAAATGTTGACCGATCTGCGTGACGCTGTCCGGCAGTTGAGAAAGGCGCCTAGCTTTACAGCCACAGTTTTGATCACATTGTCGCTAGGCATCGGCGCGACGACGGCGATTTTTACGCTGGTTCACCAGGTGATGTTGAGGTCCCTGCCTGTGACCAACCCAACTGCGCTGTGGCGGATCGGAGACAAAGTTCGCTGCTGCAACTGGGGTGGGTACACACAGGGCGACGACGGTGATTTTGCGCTGTTCTCGTGGGAGGCGTACAAGAATTTTCGCGCCCAGACGCCGGAGTTCGAAGACCTTGCCGCATTGCAGGCTGGCAATGCGCCTCTTGGCGTGCGCAGAGCGGGATCACAGGCACAGGTGGACACCCGCAACGGGCAATATGTATCCGGGAATTTCTTCAAGACCTTTGGCGTGCAGCCCTGGATTGGCCGCATGTTGACCGACGAGGACGACCAGGAAGGTTCGCAGCCGGTCGCCGTGATGAGCTACCGCATATGGCACGACAAGTACGGATCTGATCCTTCCGTAGTCGGTGCTGGCTACCAGATCAACGGAAATCCGTTCACTGTGGTCGGCGTGGCTGCGCCAGGATTCTTCGGTGCGAAGCTGGCGGGGTGGGGCATGCCGGACTTCTGGCTGCCATTGACCACCGAACCACTGATCGATGGAGCGACGGAACGGCTGAAAAGGCCGAACACCAACTTCCTGGACCTGATCGGAAGAGTGCATCCGGGCGTAAATCCCAAATCACTCGAAGCAAAGCTGAAGGTGGAACTGTATGACTGGCTGGCGAGTCACGTCCCCGACATGGAACCGGGAGAGAAGCAGCTATGGCAACAGCAAACGCTGCATCTGATTCCCGGAGGCGGTGGAGTGGCTGCCTTGCGCGATCAGTATGAGGAGGGACTGAAACTGCTTCTGGTGGCTGCGGGATGTGTCCTGCTGGTAGCGTGCGCGAATGTTGCGAATCTGATGCTGGTGCGCGGGTTGAAGGATCGGGCGCAAACCTCGATACGAATGGCGCTGGGCGCGCCGCGAAGACGCCTGGTGCGCAAATCTCTGGTCGAGTGTGTGATGCTGGCAGCGATCGGCGGGGCTTTGGGCATTGGAGTAGCGTACGCGGGGACAAGGCTGATTTTGCATTTGGCCTTCCAGATTGGCGGGCCCAACAACTACGTGCCAATCAGTGCGACTCCATCCTTACCGGTGCTACTTTTCACACTGGGAATGTCCGTTCTGACCGGAGTCGTTTTCGGGATCGCGCCTGCGTGGATGACTTCGCATGCGGACCCCATCGAAGCGCTTCGCGGGTCCAACCGTTCGGTGGCGGGCGGTCGCTCGTGGGCGCAGAGATCGCTGGTAATCGCGCAGGCAGCGATGTCGCTCGTATTGCTCTCCGCGGCCACCCTACTTGGCCAGAGCCTGCGCAACTTGCAGCACCAGAAATTTGGATTCGAGACGCAGGGCCGGTATATCGCATGGATCAATCCCACGCTCGGAAATTACAGGCAGGAACAGATGGAACCAATGTTCCGGCAAATCGACGATCGCCTGCAGCAGATCCCCGGCGTGCGGATGGTCGCGCCCGCGCTTTATGCCCCGATGACTGGCGATAGCTGGAATAACAGCATTCGGGTGCAAGGGCAGCCGGAGCCGGGAGCCAAGGAAGACACGGGAGCGGGATTCGTTCGCGTGATGCCGGGATTCTTCGATGCTCTGGGTACCAAAATCGTATCGGGCCGATCCCTTACGGAG
>Ga0222749_10000322_pt1 | contig 30285 bp, 16 predicted proteins | sample IncBWH2Mmetat_FD_197234 | JGI IMG/M metagenome (GOLD analysis project Ga0222749, IMG submission 197234) | Metatranscriptome of lab incubated forest soil microbial communities from Barre Woods Harvard Forest LTER site, Petersham... | ecosystem: Environmental > Terrestrial > Soil > Temperate... | reverse complement strand
GCTGGCATCGCCGCAGTCGGAACCGGGGTGGGGCTAGGCATTGCGGCTCTGGCGGGAGCATTTGATTCCAAGGAGACAAAGCGCGCCAAAGTGCTTGCCAAAGAACTACAGACGCTGATTGATGGTGCCACGTGGAAAGAGATACGCAAACGCGTTTACCCGAAAGAGTCGGCGGCTGGTATCAAACGCGCAAAAGAGCGGAAAGCGGGCAATCTACCCGACCTGACTGGACTCGGACGCATCAAGACACTGGAGCATTTTGCCAAGGCGATACGAGATGTCCAGAAGAGGTGGGGCAACTCGCCCAACGACCGGGTGAAGATGCTGGGGAACGCAGCCAATGCCGAACTGGTTGCAGCTGATGTTCCTGGGTTCCTGCAGGTGGACAAGGCCCCAATGGAGTTCAAGGGTTTTTTCACGGCTTCATTTTGGAAATTCACCATCAGCGAAGCGTTGGTGACGAGCGGAATGCTTAATGACACCGACGCTGCCGAGGTGGCCAATACTACGATGCATGAGAGCCGCCATGCGGAACAGCACTTTCTGGCCGCCCGCTACGCAGCAGGCGTGGAGAATAAAGATTCACCCACGATCGCATCCGAGCAGGATATCCCCGGCACAATCGCCGATCAGGCCGTAGCAAAGAAGTTTGACGCCGGCACGGACCCGGCGGTGTTTACGCTCGGCAAGAGTATGAACCAGGCCATGATCACCGAAGGCGCACAGAACCAGGCCATCAGCGACGACGATGGGCTCGCCGATCTGGCAACAAAGCGAAGCGAAGCCCAGACCGCGTTGCAGACGCTCAAATCCAATGCCACGGCGCAGACCATCGCCAATGCCACCGCCAAGCGCGACGCTCTGCGCGCGCAGATTACCGTGGTTGAGCAGAAGTACGGGTTGTATCGCAATATCCCCTACGAGGCCGACGCCCACGAGGTGGGCGACGCAGCCGGAGAGGCTTTCAAAGGATGGCCGAAATGATAGTCACGTATGACGGTGCGGGTGTAAGCTCGCTTCGACTCGACATGTACAGGAGCAACATTGCCATGACCCATCAAGAGCGCGCAATGATCGATCTGGTTCCCGAGTTGGCCCGGTTCCTCTCAAAGGACGATCTCACTGTCGACGAAGTCATGGCGCGGGTCGGGCGCGTTACGCATGATCCCGGTGTCCCGATGCCCATTGAATTGCACTCGGCCATTGCAGGTGTGCGTTCAGCGCAACTCGGTCGTTATCCTGACTCGGGACTTCCGTACGTTCTTACGCTTGAGCCCTCGCCGGATACCCGCCCGGCGGTCGGCGCATTGAAGGCCGTTTTGGGCAACTACAAACGTACGCTGACTGGACGCGGTATGCCGGCGGAACTCGTATTCCCACCGGTGGAGAATGGATTATGCTGGCGCGTGGTGGTCATCGTGAACTTGGATAGAACTGCCGGCGAATTGGATTCAGCGCGCATTGTCAGAATCTCGTTTCGGCGCGACCCGGCGGCAAAATAATAGCGATCTGAACGAGACGATGCGAAGACTTCCTTAGTTCATGCTTCAAGAACGATGCAACACCAGCGGTCTGCCAATGCGGAAAGGCGATATGTCAACAGCAGTGTTCGTTTTTAACTGTGGAATGCCAGCGGGTTCCTGCCCGGCCTGGAGAAAAAATTTCTTATGAGCACATTTCCCGGTTCGCCGCGTGTCCTTAAAGGCGGCCTCGTGCTGCTTGATCCGGACACCTTCGCCGTGTTGCCCAACGGTGTGATCGTCCTGCAATACAACCCGGACACGCTATCGCGAACGCTGAAAATACAGGGTGCGGAAGAGGGAGGCGACCGTTCAGAAGCATTGCGCCTGAAGGGGCCGCCGGTTGAAACCTTCAAGCTCGACGCCGAGATTGACGCCACCGATCAACTTGAATTTCCCGACCAGAACGCCGATACGGTGCAGAACGGACTGTTTCCGCAGCTTTCGGCCCTGGAGACCATTGTTTATCCCGCCAGCGCCACGCTACAGAATAATTTCAATCTGTCGCAACAGGGCACACTGGAAATCATGCCCATGCAGGCCCCGCTCACACTTTTTGTGTGGAGCGCAAAACGAATCGTACCTGTGCGCTTGACCGATTTCAGCATCACGGAAGAGGCGTTTGATCCAACCCTGAATCCCATTCGCGCCAAAATCAGTCTGGGTATGAGGGTGCTGAGCATTGACGATCTCAACTTCTCTGACAAAGGTGGCAGTCTGTACATGGTCTACCAACAACAGAAAGAAACTCTGGCGCGGCTGTATCAGGGCGGAGGATTCTCGGCCCTGGGAATCAGAGGCATTCCATGAGCAACGGTGTAACTAACGATCCAGTGCAGGCGATGCTGGCGCAGACGGCGCTCAAGAGGACGCTGTTTGCCCCAACCAGCCGTTATTACGGCATTGATACCACAACCATGACTGGAGCTGATGGCAGGACCATCATTTATATACTGCGCCGCTTTGTTCCATCTGCCGATAGATTCCAGTTGCTGCAGGAGCACACCGTCACACAGGATGAACGCCTCGACAACATTACTGCCCGCTACCTGGGCGATCCGGAGCTGTTCTGGCGCGTCGCGGACGCCAACTCCGCCATGCGTCCTGAAGAACTTGTCGAAAAAGTCGGGCGTAAACTGCGCATCACGCTGCCCCAGGGGATCACCGGAACGTCATTATGAACCGCGGCTTTTATCTCACACTGATGATCGGAGGATTCAACGCCGATCCCGTTTCCCAGCCGGTCATTGATGCACTGACGGAGGTGCAGGTCTCTTCGACCGTGGGCAGCCAGGCCGGATTCCAGTTGAAGTTCACCATAGGCAAGAACTCGCCGGTGCAGCAGATGCACAATTCCGGCTATTTCGATCCGCGCCGGCGGGTGATCATCGCGGTGACTGTGAATGGCTCGGTGGAGGTGCTGATGGATGGCATCATCACCAAGCAGGACATCACGCCCAACAGTTCGCCGGGCAAATCTACGCTGACGGTGACCGGTCTGGACCTGACCGCGCTGATGGATTTCCTGGACCTTACCGGCATTCCATATCCAGCGTTGCCGAAATTCTTGATCGTGGAACTCATCCTGGCCAAGTACCTGGTTCTGGGTGTGGTACCTGTGGCGATTCCCGCAAGCATTCCCAGCTTCGAAAATCCGCTGGACCATTTCAACAAACAGCAGGGAAGCGACTACAGTTACGTCACCTCCATGGCGCGGGAAGAGGGCGCGGTTTTCTATCTCGATCCCGGCCCGCAACCCGGGCAAAGCCTGGCTTACTACGGTCCGGACATCAGCAAGATGTTCGGCGGTGTGCAGCCCGCGCTCAGCATCAACTTTGACAGCACATCCAATATTGATTCGCTGAGTTTTTCCTATGACGGCACGCTGGCCACGCAATACTTTGTGACCATCATCGAGCCAAATACGAAAATCCCGATTCCTATCCCGGTGCCTAATATTGATTTGCTCAAAGCCCCGCTGGCCGCACATGCGCCGACTCCCTTGAAGAGCCAGCAACTTACGCCCACGGCCAGCGAAAGTCCGATAGGCGCAGCGCTGGCGGGACTAGCGGCGCTTTTCAAAACCGCAGACGTCATCAGCGGCAGCGGACAACTTGACGTACTGCGCTACGGTCGGGTTTTCAAGGCGCGGCAACTGGCTGCCGTGCGCGGGGCCGGAGATTACTATGACGGCAAGTATTACGTAAAGAGCGTTACGCACAACATCAAGCGCGGTGAATATAAACAAAGTTTCACGCTGTCGCGCGGCGGCACGAGATCCTCGGTTTCAACGGTGGGTGTATGAGAGAAGGACCTAAATACTACGGAATTTACAGCGCCACGGTACTGAACAACATTGATCCGATGCAGCTTGGGCGTATTAACGTAGTTGTCCCCGACGTAAGCAGCATTACACCAACCACGTTTGCCAAGCCCTGTGTGCCCCTGGCGGGCAAGCAGATGGGCACTTACATGGTTCCGCAGATTGGGGCCGGCGTGTGGATACAGTTTGAAGCCGGTGATCCCGATCGTCCGGTCTGGAGCGGCGGCTGGTGGGGTAACGCTCTGGAAGTGCCTCTTGCGGCGTTGGCTCCGCCTCCGATTCCACCGGGACAAAACATCGTTTTCCAGACGGGACTACTGAACCTCTTCATGATCAGCGACGCTCCGCCCATTCCGATGATGGCCCCCATACCTGCGCCTGCGCCTCCGGGCACGGGGGGCATCGTGCTCAGGAGTCCGACCGGAGCGATGATCGTGGTGAACGATACCGGTATTTACATCAATAACGGCAAAGGCGCGACCATCGAGTTGGTGGGGCCAAGTGTGATGATTAACAAAATCGCTTTGGTGGTGACCTGAGATGCCGGGCTTCCTGGTACATGTTGGCGCAACCGTGATGTGTTCGCACGGCGGGCAGGCGCAGCCGACCGTCCCGAATCCGCGGGTGATGGTCAGTGGACAGCCCACGGTCACGGTTGCCGGCCCTTATCTTGTAGCGGGCTGCACGTTCCCGCCGCCGATCGCAGCCAACGGGCCCTGCGTAAATGCCACGTGGGTGCCACCTACGGGTTCTACCCGTGTTTTATCGAATGGCCAACCGCTGGTGGTACAAAGCAGCCAAGCGATCTGTACGCCAACCGGGACGCCGCTGGTGATCACCGTAACCCAGATTCGGGCCACCGCGATATAGAAAGTGCCGTCTGTTGCAATGCCCTGGAGTACTGAGGCGACATGAACATTGATTTTCCATTTCATTTTGATCAGCGTGGCCGCACCGCCGCCACTGGCGATGATGACCACATCCGCGACATGATCGAGCAGTTGCTATTTACCAATCCGGGCGAGCGTGTCAACCGGCCCGATTTCGGCAGCGGACTGCTGCAGATGGTGTTTGCACCCAACAGTCCGGAGCTGGCGGCAGCTCTGCAATTCACCACCCAGGCAGCGCTGCAACGCTATCTCGGCGATTTGATTGACTTGCAATCGCTGGAGGTAACCTCACAAGATTCAACCCTGAGCGTGGTCGTAAAGTATGTGGTCAAGCTCACCGGCGATAGCCGCACAGAGAACTTTGTGCGCAGCGCGCCCACAACGTAGAAGCTTGACGGTCTGATTAGCGCCAGGCATTTACTCGGGCGCAGACCTCGATTTAACAAGTCAATCTCAAAAGTCCCAAAGAAGTGGTGTCTGCGTCCTGTGAATCCGGGCGCAGACGGAGTGTTTCCATGAATGGTTCTGATCTAAGTTGCCAAGAGGAACTACGGCGCGAAGACGTTCGCGCAGCCACCCTGTTTGGCCTGGACTACGTTGAGGTAGGGAACGTAGAAGGCGCCGATGACCAGCGCACGCTGTATGTTTTCTTTCTAGGCAAGGCGCCGGAGAAGTTCGAAAAAGAAAACCTGGTTCTTACCGGGGGCCGCCGCATTCGCGACGTGCAGATCAGCGACCTGCGAGTGCATCGCCAGAAAGATCCCACACTCGATGACTATCTTGAAGTGGAAGTGGATAAGCGCGGAGACTTTTCGCCCTATACGCTGAGCGCCATCGAGGTTGATGCGAAGGGCCGTCCGACAGGCAAACCCATGGCCGGCTTTGACCAACGCTACAGCAAGGTGACATTTACCTTCAAAGCCGGTTGCCCGAGTGATCTCGACTGCAAGCCACAGAGTGTTTGTCCTCCGCCGCAGCGTATTGAACCTGAGATCAACTACCTCGCCAAAGACTACGCCAGCTTCAAGCAACTCATGCTCGACCGGCTGTCGCTGATCATGCCCAACTGGAGCGAAACCCACGTCCCCGACATCGGTGTGACCCTGGTGGAACTGCTGGCTTACACCGGCGACTACCTCAGCTACTACCAGGATGCCGTCGCCACCGAAGCATATCTGGGCACCGCGCGTGAGCGCATTTCGGTGCGCCGCCATGCGCGTTTGGTTGATTACGCCATGCACGAGGGCTGCAACGCCCGCACATGGATTACGATCTGGACCAGCGCCGAATTGCCGCTTGATCCCGCGCAGATCTACTTCATTACGCCGTACCCAAATGCGCCGCAGGACCGCGTTCTGGCGGGCGACGATCTGGTCCACGTGCCGTCATCGAGTTACGAGATTTTTGAACCGCTGATCACCGGGGTTAACGTCCCGCGCGGAAATCAGACCATCTCCATCTTTCCCGCGCATAATGAAATTAATTTTTACACCTGGGGCGACTGCGAATGCTGCCTGCCGAAGGGTGCTACCAGCGCAACGCTGGTGGACGACTGGGTTGCTCTGCCGCCGCCACCGGATGAACCGCCTCCCGGTACAACTCAGACACCCGGCAAGCTTCCGGCGACGGATAAGCCAGGAACATCCGGTAAATCAGAGGACACCGGCAAGCCATCCGCAAAGGTGCGTGCCAAGACACCGACTGCTGGCGCAATTCAGAAAAAGGCCCAGGCTACAGCGGCCGCGGTGCCGCCATCTGCGGGCGACCAGATCCCTCCAGGAACTATGCGTGCTTTGAAGCTCAAAGTGGGAGACGTGCTTATCTTCGAAGAAGTCAAGGGAGCAAAGAACGGGAACCCAAACGACGCCGATCCACGGCACCGGCAGGCCGTACGGCTCACGAAAGTTACACCCACGATTGACCCGCTTTACCATCCTTATAAAGACACATTCGGCCCGCAATACGGACAACCAGTTTTGGAAATTGAATGGGCCAGCGAAGATGCACTGACTTTCCCGCTGTGCATCTCGTCCCAGGCGCCGCCACCTGCCTGCGATTGCATGAAAAACGTAAGTGTGGCCCGTGGAAATGTGATTTTGATTGATCAAGGCGGCGACACCAGCGAACCGCTGGACAATGTTCCCACACTATCCACCACGGAGAAGTGTCCATCGTGCTGCCATCCCGCCGAGGTGCAGATTGTGCCGGGATTGTTTCGTCCGGTGCTCAGGCAGCAGCCGTTGACTTTCAGTCAGCCATTGCCGCCGCCGTGCTCAGCTTCCGACTGTTTGGATCAGGACCCACGCCAGGCGCTACCGTGGATTTCGCTGGTCAGCATTCCGCCGGGACCAGCCTGCAGCGGCGCGAAACCTGCAGGTACACCGGCGAATACCGAACAGGCAGACAACACTCCTGCGCCACAGCCACCGTGTGAGATCGCTCCGCTGTTTGCGTTCGACGATCTTGTTGATCCGACAGGACTGGCCAAGAAGCTGCAACATGCTGCATCGGATGTTTCCGCACAATTCCTGCTGGCACAGCTCAGCGCATCAACGCGGCTGCTGTTAAGCGCATGGGATGGCGTCAACACGCTGCCCGATGCGTTGCGCGCCGCGCTGCTCGCCGATCTCAGCGGGCTTCTGGAAACCTGGTCACCGCGACTCGACCTGCTTGAAAGCGGTCCCGATGATCGCGTCTTCGTGGTCGAAACCGACAACCAGGGATACGCGCATCTGCGTTTTGGCAATGGACTGCTGGGACGCCAGCCGGAGGCCGGCACCGCTTTCCGTGCCGACTACCGCGTTGGCAACGGACGCGTTGGCAATGTTGGCGCAGAGACCATCTCTTACATTGTCTTTCGCAAGGAAAGGCTCAGTGGCATAACGCTCAAACCGCGTAATCCGTTTGCCGCAACCGGCGGCCAAGACCCTGAGTCCATCGAGGATGTGAAGATGTTCGCTCCTTATACGTTCAAAGCGGTGCTCGAGCGGGCCATTACCGCCGACGACTACGCCGCCATCGCGGAGGACAACAGCAGCCGCTGGAAGGCGCGTGCCATGCTCGAAGCTTCTGATGCAGCAATCTGTTCGCAGCCTTTTCACCGTTTGCAGCGTGCCAAGGCTGCTCTACGCTGGAGCGGAAGCTGGTATACCGCACAGGTCGCGCTCGACCCCGAGGATTCAGAGGATCCAGGAGTGGAACTCATTAGCGAAATCACAGATTACCTGATGCCTTTCCGGCGCATGGGCCACGATCTGCTGGTGGGGCCGGCGCGCTACGTGCCATTGAGTGTGGCGGTTACGGTATGCGTGCTGCCCAACTATCTGCGCGGACATGTGGAAGGCGCGGTGCTCGACGTCCTGAGCAACCGCCGGCTACCCGATGGACGCCTAGGCTTCTTCCATCCTGACAATCTCACTTTTGGCGATGGTATTTACGTCAGCCGCCTGCTGGCAACAGTTCAAGCCGTGCCCGGCGTGCAGGATGTAACCATCAACGAACTCGAACGCTTTGAGAGCAGCGAGCCCGCCGTAGATATCGCGGGTGAAGAAGTTCCCGCCAACTCAGTACTGAAGCTTGGACCGATGGAAATTGCTCGACTCGACAACGATCCTGATTTTCCTGAGAACGGCCGCCTGGTCCTGAACCTGCGAGGTGGAAGATGAAACAACTCTGCGGCTGCTGCACCGGCGTTGAGGTGATTACCCCCGAACCAGAAGCCAATCGGCCCGGTCTGCCAGCGCTTGTCTATCGCGCTGGTACCCATGAAACCTTCATGGAAACCATGCTCGCCCGGCTCACCACGCTTTACATTGATGTGACCGCGACTGACGGCAAGGGAAAAGCTCTTCGAATTCGTCCGCTGGATAAACTCACGACGCGCGAATCTGACGACCCTTCGATTGCCCTGCTCGATGCGTGGGCGACGGTGGCTGACGTACTTACTTTCTATCAGGAACGTATCGCCAATGAAGGTTATCTGCGCACGGCTACTGAACGTCGTTCCATTCTGGAACTGGCACGGCTGATCGGCTACCGGCTGCGGCCCGCGGTCTCGGCGAGCGTTTACCTTGCGTTCACCGTGGCGGATGGATTCCAGGGCGAAATACCCGTTGGCACCCGCGCCCAGAGCATTCCCGGAACGGGAGAGAAACCCCAATTTTTCGAAACGTATGACAAACTACCCGCGCGCGACGTGTGGAACGACCTTAAACCGCGCCTTACGCGGCCACAGGTAATTACGCTGGCGAGCGATCCCGGCACGGATGCCGCCACGCGGGACACGATCTATTTTCAGGGCATTGCCACCAATCTCAATCCTGGAGATGCGCTGCTGTTTGTTCTGGGCGAAGGGAAAGGGCAGCAGGCGTTGCGCAAGGTACAGTCAGTGGACATCCAGGCCAACCAAAAGCGCACAGCAGTTACTCTCGAAGAAGCTCCGTTGACGTTAACAACCAGTAACACACTCGATGCTGCTCGTGAGGCGCTTTTGCCTTACGTCGAAGAGGCTGCCGAGGTCTTTGCTGACAATACCCTTGCCGGACAAGCGGCGACCGGCTTGAAAAAGCTGCTCGACAACATCGGTCAGGCAGCGGATGCATCAAGTGCGGCTAACATGGTTAGCGGGTTTGTCGCGGAAGTTGAGAACTGGCAGGGCATTGCAGCACGGCGCAGGTTTACGCGGGTGAAAGCATGGCTCTCTGATCTGAAACAAACGTTACTGGAGCTCGCGCCCGCGCTGCTCCGAACCCAACAGGAAGGGAGCGGCGGCACGATTCTCAATACCCAGGCGAGTGCCATAACCTTGCTGCAGTCGGGCTTATCTGTTTCACCGCTCGAAAATCTGTCCAACATTCTGGGTGATCTTGCAAAACCAGCTTCGCTTCAGCCCGCCAATGAGTGGCGATTATCTCGCAACGTGAGCCAGATCTTCACGCCCCAGTCGGATGTTTCCCCGCAAATACTCTCGGCCTTTCGTCCTACGGTCTCGAAGAATGTTTATTCCGCATGGTCGAGAGTAGAAACGCCCGCGAGCCAGGTGACGGTATACGCGATGCGGGTGAAGGCATCACTGTTCGGCAGCACTGCGCCGCTGCAGATTCAACTTGCTCCGGGAACCGCCAACATCACCGGCGCAAAAGATTGGCCGGTTGTCGAGGGGGTGAGTGTCGCGCGCATCAAACATGAAAGTCCTACCGTCGTCTACCTGGATTCGACTTACGAAAAGATCAGGGACGGCAGTTGGCTGGTAGTCCAGACGACGGATACGAAGCTCACAACGGCGAATACCCTGTATGCGAAAGCTAGTGATCCGCAGACCATTTCTCGCGGTGATTATGGAATCTCGGGCAAGACCACCAGAATTGATCTGGTGGATACGCTGAACCAGAAGGCTTCGGTTTCGTGGATCACGGCCAATCTGGACACGATCTCACCCAGCACTGCGCCTCCGGATGACGATTTGAGGGCGATCAGGGAAACCGTAGTCTACGCGCAACCTGAAGAACTTGAACTCGCCGAAGAGCCCCTCGACAACGACGTGGAAGGCGACAAGATCGAAATGGCCCAACTCTATGACGGGCTCGAAGCCGGCCGCTGGATTATCGTTTCCGGTGAGCGCACTGACATCCCTAACACCAGCGGCGTCACCGCCAGCGAACTGGTCATGATCTCGGGTGTGGTACAGGGATCTCGTACTTTGTCCTGTGTGAATTTTCCGAGCGGACTCATGCCATTCTCGCAATATTTCTACACTACTGACGCCAATAATTACGGCGACCGGCTGGTCGTAGGTTTGCTTGCAGTGGATTTGAGCCTGGTTCCGTTGCCCAATTTACCCAATCAGAAATACTGTGACCAGGTGCAGCTTGCTCCCGGCGTTTACGCCAGCGCTTATGTGCCGACTGCGGCGGAGCGGGTTGGCGATTTTCATGACTTCGAAGGGCTGCTGGTGGACCCAGTGAGCAAACAACCCTATCCCAAGGGCCAGATTCCCATTAACTCGTTTACAGCCTCTGAGAATACCGGACCGCAGGTCTTCGCCTGGCGGGTTTCCACGCAGGCAGTGCACACTATTCTTACTCTGGCTAACATGCTTGCATATAAGTATGACCCCGCCACGGTCACCATTTACGGCAATGTGGTCAAGGCCACACACGGCCAGACCGTAGGCGAGGTGCTGGGTAACGGAGATGCTTCGCAGGCGCTGCAGAAATTTGGTCTACACCAGTCACCGCTTACCTATCTGTCAGCGCCCACGCCCTCCGGCGCGCAGAGCACGCTGGTGCTGCGCGTCAATGAAGTGGACTGGCACGAGGCGGACAACCTGGCAATCCTTGGTCCGAATGACCGCAAATATATTACGCAGACTGACGATTCCGACCAGGTCACGGCGATCTTCGGTAATGGCGAGCATGGCGCGCGTGTTTCCACGGGCGTGGCCAATGTGAAAGGCGTTTATCGTTACGGCTGTGGCAAGGCCGGAAATGTGCAGGCATTGCAGATCAGCCAGCTTGCTTCACAGCCGCTGGGAGCCAAGAGTGTAGTCAACCCGTTGCGCGCTTCCGGTGGCGCGGACCACGATACGCGCGACCAGGCCCGCCGCAATGCGCCACTGGCGGTGATGGCGCTCGACCGCCTGGTTTCGGTGCGCGACTACGCCGACTTCGCCCGCACCTACGCCGGAATCGGCAAAGCCAGTGCCGCCCGTTTAAGTGACGGGCACACGCTGCTGGTGCATGTGACCATTGCCGGCAAAGACGATATCCCGATTGACCAGAACTCCGATCTTTATCGCAACCTGGTGCAGGCGCTGGAGCAGTACGGCGATCCGTATCAACCATTGCGGGTTGCAGTGCGGCGGCTCAAGCTGCTGGTGATCAGCGCCGGCGTCAAGGTCTTGCCCGACTATCACTGGGAGTCGGTGGGCCCCAAGGTGAAAGCCGCGCTGCTTGACCTTTATAGCTTTGAACAACGGAACCTGGGACAGAGCGCTTTTCTGAGCGAAGCCATCGCCATCATGCAGGCCGTGGAAGGCGTGCAGTATGTTGACCTGCGGGTCTTTGATTCTGTGCCTGAGAACATCACTGCTGCGCAGTTAGCCGGACTCTCTGCGACCCTGAAGGCGAACGAGTTCGTCGCCGCAGAACTGGCGACACCTGATCCCGCCGCGACCGAGGCGACCGATCCGGCGCAGCGCATTCTTCCGGCTGAACTTGTCATCCTCACGCCCGACATACCAGACACCCTGATCCTGACGGAGATCACAGTATGACCCAAAGCAAAGCTGACCGTTTGTACGACCTGCTGCCTGTCGTCCACCGCATGCGGGATGCCGATCTCGGCTATCCGTTGCGCGGGCTGCTGCAGGTAATCTCCGAACAAGTCAATGTAGTGGATTCAGACATTGCCCAACTCTATGAGAACTGGTTCATTGAGACCTGCCAGGATTGGGTGGTCCCCTACATTGGCGACTTGGTTGGCTACACACCAGGGTCTGAGACTGGCGAGCTGGTTGATCTCAGGAACGAGAGAGCATTGGCGCGTGAACGCACGGTCATTCCACGCCGCGAGGTGGCAAATACTGTGCGTTTTCGCCGCCGCAAAGGCACGGTCGCCGTGTTGGAAGAGCTGGCCGCGGCGGTGGCCAACTGGCCCGGACGTGCGGTGGAGTTCTACCGCCTGCTGAGCTTCACCCAGAACATCAACTATCTGCATCTCGATCGCGGACGCACCACCGATGTGCGCGAAGGTTGCGTGCTGCAGGAACTCGGAGGTCCGTTCGAGGAGACGGCGCATACCGTGGATGTTCGCTCGATCAACGCCCGGCATTTTCCCGAGCGCTACAACATTCCGGAAGTCGGGCTTTTTGTCTGGCGGTTGAAAACTTATTCCATCACCGGAGCCCCCGCGTACTGTCTGGAAGAAGAGAGCCCGCACTGTTTCTTGTTCAACAGCCTGGGCAATGACATGCCGCTCTACAATCGCAGCCAAGATACCGAGATTCATCCACCCGGAAAACTGGATCTGCCAACGCCCATTACCCGGCGTGATCTTGAGTCGCACAAGCCGTCAGTGCAGGGAAAGCCCAAAGTAAGCGGTGTTCCTTATTATTACGGCAAAGATAAGAGTTTTGAGATTCGGCTGGGTCCGGACCGGGAGTTGATTCCGCCCGAGTCTGTTGTCGCCGCTGACCTTAGCGGCTGGACCTATCGCCCACTGCCAGGCCAGGTCGCCGTTGATCCCGAATTGGGACGAATCGTTTTTCCTCCAGGCCCGCCGCGCCGCCAGGCCGTTTGGGTCTCTTATCACTATGCTTTCAGTGCCGACATCGGTGGAGGGGAATACGACCGGACGCTTTCCGAACCTACTGACCACATCCTCTATTTAGTTGGAGAAAAGGAAGCTTTTACCCACATCAACGACGCTCTCAAGCAATGGCAGGCCGATACGCCGCCCAATGCTGTGATCGAAATTACCGACAGCGGCGTCTACGTTGAGCCGATCAATGTTTCTCTCAAAGCAGGACAGACACTGCAGTTGCGAGCGGCCAACCGCAAGAGGCCAGTGATCAGGTTGTTGAACTGGCAAACTTCTTTGCCCGACAGCCTGAGCGTTACTGGCGAGATCAACAAGACGACCGGGAAGGCTGATTGCTGGTTCACTCTCGATGGATTGCTGGTGACTGGACGAGGCGTTCAGGTGCAGGGTGATGTGGCGGGCGTTACCATTCGCCACTCGACGCTGGTGCGTGGCTGGGGGCTCGATTGCAATTGCGAGCCGCTGCGTCCCACCGAGCCCAGCCTTGAGCTTGACGATGCTCCGAACTGCGTTCGCATCGAGTACAGCATTATCGGTTCCATCCAGGTGGAACGCGACGAGGTCAAGGAAGATCCCTGCACGATTTACCTGAGCGATAGCATTCTTGACGCCACCAGCCCAGAGCGCGTCGCCGTAGGCGCGCCTGAAAAATTGTGCGCCTTTGCCGTGCTTGATCTTCGCCGTACTACCGTATTTGGCCAGATACAGACCCACGCTATTCAATTCGCGGAAAACAGCATACTGATGGGTCGGGTGTTGGCCTGCCGCCGCCAGCAAGGATGCATAAGATTCTGTTATGTGACCCCAGGCTCGCGCACCCCAAGACGCTACGAGTGCCAGCCCGACTTGGTGGAAAGTGCCGCGATTGCCCTGGCCAATAAAGATGGTCTTTCTGCTTCTGAGAAAAACAGCCTGCTGGTCAGTGAACGGCTGCGCGTGGAGCCGGAATTCAATAGTGTGCGTTACGGTACGCCCACTTACTGCCAGCTCACCAGCACTTGCGCCGCAGAAATTACCCGTGGCGCCGACGATGAGTCGGAAATGGGAGCGTTTCATGATCTTTATCAACCCCAGCGTGCGGACAATCTCCGCGTCCGTCTGGATGAGTACACCCCCGCCGGCATGACCGCCGGCATCATTTTCGCAAGTTAAATTTCGCAAGCTAAATAAAGAGGAACACCATGAAGGCCGATCTTACTCGCAACACCTTTGATCCGTTGAAACATTTCACCCGCGTTCTGATGCAGCAAGGCAGGGTGCAACTCGATAGCGACTGGAACGAGCAGGCCGCGATTCTGTGGCACTATCTGCAGACGCTGGCGGCTGACTTGATCGGGCCCGCGGGTGGTCCCGGCGGCTCGGGTTTTTCGCTTGATAAGTTGCCCATCACCGGCGACTTCCGCATTGGGCTCGGCCGTTATTATGTGGGCGGCATTCTTTGCGAAGCGGATGTGGAATCGGTGGCCATCACAGTGCCGTCCACTGGCTCTAATGATGTGCAGGTTGACCAATGGACACTGGATGGCAAGCCCTTCCAACCTGACCAACTCGTGGAGGTGTTCGATGATGTTGAACAGCCGTTCGCAACGCCTGGGTTCAACCCAACCGTGGCCCAGATCACCAATGTCAACCAGGCAAACGGCAAGCTGACGCTCAAACCCGTTTCGGCCGTGGATATCAGCAAGGGCATCAATCCCAGCTTGCGTCGGGTCATTACATATCTGACCCAACCCGACTATCCTGGCGCTGAAAAACTGACGCCGATCACAGGCAACAGAGCCGGCTATTTGGTCTACCTGGATGTATGGGAGCGTCACATTACATTCATCGAAGATGACTCTATACGTGAAGTTGCTCTGGGTGGACCGGACACGGCGAGCCGGGCCAAGATCGTTTGGCAGGTGAAAATCGCAAAAGGCGTGGCTCAAAATACCACCAAGCCATGTGACAATTTCAACTTCGATGACAAGACATTTCTCTCGAATCTGTTCGGCCCGAATCACGGACGCCTGAAAGCCATGGCCAAACAGAAGTCCACTCCGGCCAATCCATGCATCATTCCGCCGGACGCCAACTATCACGGACCGGAAAATCAGCTTTACCGCGTAGAGATTCACAAACCGGGCAGCGCATGGATATCTTCTAACTCCACTGGCCCTGCGCCTGCGCCCTCTAGTGCAACCGATAAGGCAGCCAAAGCCAATGCAGCCACCTTCAAATGGTCGCGCGAAAACGGTTCGGTGGCCTTTCCTATCGTAGGCCCCGTCTCTACCGCTGACGGGACAACCACAATTACGCTGGCAAACCTGGGACGGGATGACCGCTTTGGTCTTGCTGAAGGCGAGTGGGTCGAGATTCAGGATGACGATTATGTGCTGCGTAATCAGGCGAAAAACCTGCTGCAGGTCCAGGCGATTGACCGCGGCGCCCTGCAGATAACGTTGACTGGAACGGCCGATGCCGGGGTTGGAACCGATCAGAGCAAACATCCTCTCCTGCGGCGCTGGGAGCAAAAACAAGGCGACCCAGCCGAGGGCGGACTCACCCTGGGAGCGGATGGCGCCGCATTGATTCAAGAGAGCGCCGACATGTGGCTGAGTCTTGAGGACGGTGTCCAGATTCAGTTCCAGCCGGCCGCTAAGGGAAAGACGAACCAATACCGCACCGGCGACTACTGGCTCATTCCGGCACGCACAGCTACTGCAGACGTAGAGTGGCCCACAGAAACGGTCAAGGATAACCAAGGCAACACAGTGACCTCTCCTCTGGCCAAGCCGCCGCAAGGCATAGCGCATCACTATGCGCCTCTGGGCGTCCTCACAGTTGGAAACAACGGCGAAATCACCATTGCCGGTGATACACAAAACAGTTGCCGAAAGCAGTTCAATCTACAGGCTGGTCATCCTTAAAGTATTGGGCCCTAATTAAGGCCGGCAAGAACTTGTTCGACACTCGTCAGACACGTAAGTATCGCTCTGCTATCATCGTTTTCTGTTAGGTTAGCCTAGCGATGGCAGAGACCCGGAAGATCCCAGCAGGAAAATCGAACCAACCGTCAAGCTGTACGCTGCGGTCATGGCAGTCACTGCAAACTGAAACTTCGGCATGCGCGTGCTGAAACCAAAGAGTCCGGCGGCCGACGCCGTCATTAGCGTGTTCATAGCCAGCAATCCTGCAAGAAACATCCCAAGTCCAAGAAAGCCTTTGCCTAATCCTCCCAAATTTGCGGCCAAAAGAAAGATCAGTAATTGGCTAGGGGTTTCCGCGCCCAGGCCGTGAATGACACCAATCACGAATACAGATTTTCTGTCGTAATTCCCGTTTTGGGTCTTAGGTTGCGGGATCTCATGGCTATGCCAATACGTCTTGACCTTCCAGTGCAGCCATCTTGCCGCGTTAGCCAGCAAAGCGAAGCGGCTGCGCGGGGCATAATCTCCCTTGAAGAGCAAACCGAGAACGTAGATTCCCAGGACCACGAGAGTGAGTCCAACCAGTCTTTCCGCAAAGCGATCAATGGCGTGCGGCAACGACAATCGGAAAAAGATCACCGCGCTTCCCAGAGCTGCGACGGTGGCGGCGTGTCCTAGTGCATACAGCAGGCCGAGCTGCATGGCCCGCCGTGCCGAATTCTGCACACTGGTGATATCGGAAATGGCAGCGATGTGGTCGTAATCAAAACCATGGCGAAAGCCAAGGACAGCCGCCGACAGCAAAGCAAGTTGCAGACTGGTGGGAGCGATCATGATTGTTTTGCCCGTGGAGCCATAAACCGCGTATCGGCTACGCGGTTTACGACTTTTGGCAGTTTACCAGCATCCTGCCGTTCAGGATGCGACCTCCTCGAGCCCCGGGATCTCAGCTTCCATCCTCGCTTCTTCCTCAGCAAGCGCCACGTGTCTTCGCGCCACGAGCACGTAGATCGAGGGCACCACGAACAATGTGAAAAAAGTTCCGATGATCATGCCGCTAACCAGCATGATGCCGATGCTGTTACGCGCGCCGGCTCCAGGACCTTTTGCCAACACAAGAGGGAAGTGACCGACCACGGTGGCAGCGGTGGTCATGAGAATCGGGCGCAGCCGGGTTGAGGCTGCCTCGATGACCGCGGCCAGCTTTTCTCTCCCTTGTTCCTGAAGATGGTTTGCAAACTCGACGATCAGGATGCCGTTCTTCGACACCAGACCGACCAGGGTGATAAGCCCCACCTGGCTGTAAATGTTGAGCGTGGTCAGTCCCATGAAAGAGAAGAACAGGGCCCCGGAGATGGCCAGCGGCACCGAGCCGACAAGGATGATAAAAGGATCGCGGAAGCTCTCGAACTGCGCAGCCAGCACCAGATAAATCAGGACTGCCGACAGCAAAAAGACGCCGAGAAACTTGCTGCCTTCGGTGCGGAGCTGGCGCGACTCGCCAGCGTAGTCAACCGTGAAGCCCTGCGGCAAGATCGCTTTGGACTGCTCCTCGAGGAACTTCAGTGCCTGGTCCAGCGACACCCCTGGTGGGATCACGCCCTGAATCCGCACCGCGTTGAGCTGCTGGAATTTGTTCAGTTGCCGCGGTTCGGTGGTGGTCTTCAGGCTGGCGAAGGTGGACAGTGGAACAAGCTGGTTATTCGATCCTTTGACGTAAATCTGCGACAGTTGATCGGGCGTCAAACGTTCCACGCGCTTGACCTGCGGAATGACCTTGTAACTTTGGCCCTGGATACTGAACCGGTTGACATAATTTCCGCCCAACAGCGTTGAAAGATCTTTGCCGGCCTGGCTCAGATCAACGCCCTGGGAGCGGAGTTTGTCGCGGTCGAACACGACCTCGGTTTGCGGCTGGTCGAACTTCAGGTCAGAATCGGCGTAGATAAATAAGCCGCTCTGAAACGCCTTGCCCACGAGCTGGTTGGCGAACTGCACGAGCTGTTGTGGCTCTGCCGAGGAAGCAATCACGAAGTCCACAGGGAAACTCCCACCACCTGGCAACGGCGACGGCGTGAGCGGGATCACGCGGACACCCGCAATCTTCGACAGCGGCCCGGTTGACTCGATCAGAAGCTGCTGTGCCGTTTTCTGGCGTTGGCTCCAGGGTTTGGTCACCATGCCGCCGAAGCCACCCGTGGGATCTGTGATCTGAAAGATGCTCTCGCTTTCCGGGAACGCGTGGTATACGTCGTAGATCTCCGACGTAAACAGCTTGGTTTGATCGAGTGTGGAGTTGGGGGAAGCTTGAATCACTCCAAAGACCACGCCCTGGTCCTCGGCGGGTGCAAGCTCCTTCTGCGAGAACATATAGAACGGCACGATCAACAGCGCTACAACCACCCACACTGTGAGGACCACGGACCGGTATTGCAACGTGCCCGTCAGAGTTCGCGTATAGGCGTTGCGAACGCTGTCAAAGCGGCGATTAACAAAACCCGCAAAGCCACGTTCGGTATCTCCGGCGCGCAGCAGCTTCGAGCCCATCATCGGTGACAGCGTCAGCGCGACAACTCCCGATATAACGACTGCCCCGGCAAGGGTGAATGCGAATTCGCGGAACAGAGCCCCCGTCAAACCTCCCTGGATGCCCACAGGCGCATAAACCGCGGCCAGCGTGATGGTCATTGCAATGATCGGACCGACCAGTTCACGGGCGGCGTCAATTGCCGCATGGTAGGGAGTCTTGCCTTCGTGAAGGTGCCGCTCGACGTTCTCGACCATCACAATTGCGTCGTCTACCACCAGGCCGACCGAGAGCACGATGGCCAGCAAGGTCAAAAGGTTGATGGTGAAGCCGGCCGCGAGCATCAGAAAAACGGCGCCGATCAACGAAACGGGAATTGCGATCACCGGAATCAGCACCGATCGAAACGAGCCCAGGAACAAAAAGATGACCACAACAACGATGAGGAGTGTCTCGGTGAGGGTATGCAAGACCTCTTTGATCGAGTCCTGAATGTACGCCGTTGAGTCGTAAGGTATGCCGACCTTCATGCCGACCGGCAACTGAGCCCGGATTTCCGGAATGGTTTCGCGGACCTTCTTAATTACCTCGAGCGAGTTGGCCGTAGGCAGCACCCAAATGCCCATGAAGGTCGCAGATTCTCCGTTGAAGCGGACATCTTCATCGTAGGTCTCTGCGCCCAGCACGACGTCGGCAATTTCGCCGAGACGAACTACCGTACCATTTTCTTGCTTCACCACAAGCTGGCGAAACTCTTCTGCTGTTCGCAGATCGGTGTTGGCCACCAGGTTCACCGAAACCATCGAGCCTTTGGTCTTTCCCAGTGCCGAAAGATAGTTGTTGTTGGCCAGCGCATCATGCACCGCTGATGGCGTAATGCCGAGCGCCGCCATCTTCTCCGGCTTGAGCCAGACGCGCATGGCGAAGGTGCGTTTGCCTAGAATATCGGCGCGCTGAACGCCGCTGATGGCGCTCAGCTTGGGCTGTACCACGCGCGTCAAGTAATCCGTGATCTGGTTCTGGTCAAGATCGGCGGAAGAGAACCCGAGGTACATTGCCGCAAACTGATTATCGGCCGTCTGCAGTTCAATGACGGGCGCCTCGGCTTCAGGTGGCAGGTCATTGCGGACCTGGGCGACCTTTGCCTGTATCTGAGTGAGCGCCGCGTTGGTGTCGTAGTTGAGCTTTAAGTGCACGGTAATCGTGCTGATGCCCTGCGCGCTCGACGATTCCATGTAATCAATGCCGTCGGCGCTGGCGATCACGCGCTCCAGCGGCGTGGTAATGAATCCGCGGACCAGGTCGGCATTCGCTCCGACGTACACCGTAGAGACCTGCACCACCGCGATGTCGCTGCGCGGATACTGACGGACGCTCAGGGAACGGATAGACTGCAGGCCCGCGATCAGAATCACCAAGCTGACGACCATTGCCAGAACCGGCCGCTTGATAAAGAGATCTGTGAACTTCATGATTAGTTGTCCTCAGGCTTGGGAGCCGGACTGTTTTCCGGCTGGATCTTGTTGTTGACTGCCACCGCAGCGCCGTTGCGTAGCCTGAAGACACCCGAGGTCACAACCTCGTCACCTGGGTTGAGGCCTGTGACAACGCCGACCTGATCGCCGCGAGAACCTTCCACCTTCACGAACTGCTGGCGTACGCCCCGGTAGGTCTTCCCGTCCGGGCCTTTGAGGTCTGTGACAATAAAGACCGAATCACCAAAGGGAGCGTAGCTGATCGCGGAGGCCGGCAACGGGAGCACCGAACGCTTGGCGCCCACACCCACCTCAACCTGGACAAACATGCCGGGCTTCAGCTTGCCTTCGGGATTGGCCAACGTTGCCTGCACCTGAACATTGCGTGTGGCCTGGTCAACGATCGAGTCGAGAGCATTCACGCGGCCCGTGAACTGGAGGCCCGTCAGGTTCTCGGTTGTGAGCTGCACATTGTCTCCCACCTTCACTTGGCTAAGAACATCTTGCGGCACGCTGAAGTTAACGTAGATCGGATTCAATGACTGAAGGGGGACGATTGCACTACCGGCAGCCAGATATTGCCCGAGATTCGCCTGGCGGATGCCCAGGACCCCCGAGAATGGCGCCCGGATGGTCTTCCGCTCGATGGTCGCACGGATCTCGCCAACATTTGCTTCGGTCTGCTTCTGGTCTGCCATTGCCTTGTCGTAATCCTGTTTGGAGATAACGCCTTGTCTTTGCAGTTCTTCATAACGGGCGTAGTTGATCTTGGCCAGATCGCGCTGCGCCTCCACGGCTGCTAACTGGGCGCGCTCCTGCCGCGTGTCGAGCTGTACGAGGATCTCTCCCTGTTGCACCGGCCTGCCGGAATCGAAGTTGATTTTGTCGACCGTGCCAGGCAGGTCCGCGCTCACCGTGACTCCATGGATGGCAACCATCGTTCCCACTACGCTCAGCGTTGTCGGCCACGTCTCCTGCCGAGCGACAACGGTCGTGATCGCTGTTGGAGGTGGCTGGAATGAGTTAGCCTTCACCGCCGCTTGAATTTGTCGTGTCTTAAAATAGCCGAGAGCAGCGATAACCACCACTGCCACACCCAACGTCAGAAAGATCCGTTTCGCCATAATCTCCTCTTACTTCTATATGTAAAACAATTATTGAAATACCGGCAAGTAGCAGCCTCGTCCCAATCACGATCCCCGAAGGACATCTTGTGCAGAACGCGCGACGGTCGCAGCAAATTCGGCGATCGTCGCTGGCGCTCCAGAACCGGTCGTGACGTGATTCCTGTCGGCCGGTACCAAGCGCTTTGTTAAACTCCTGCGGCACATGCCTTTACAGAGTTAAATCATCTGATTTCCTGAACCGGCAGAAGGATGCAAAATCTGTTTGAGCTGGGAGGTGGTACCGTTCTCCGCTGTCATGAATTGTCATATCTAACATTACGATCTCCTGGACGCATTCCTGAACGACCCACCTTTGAGGGCTGGATCCGACCAGATAAACGTCCGCTCTACTTGTACGACGGATGAGAAACAGAAATATCGACAAATTTAGAAGTTTTATTTTAATTTTAATTTTAGGGAGGCTGGAAACATGAGGGAATACGCAGGAGTCCTTAAAGTATTGTTAATCGTAAATGTTGTCTCTAGGGCCGCAAATATCGGGCTTTCGGATTCGCCGGGGAGACATCAATGCCTCAAGCGCCGGAGCCGCATGAAGCCGTAGGTCAATGGCTTTAGAGTTTGCGGAAAAACTCTCTATAAGCGTGAAGACGTGTCCGGGCACGGCATACCGAGTCGAGGAACAGACAGAATGGTGGGCTTCTGAGTCTGTTCCGCCAGAAGCAAATGGAACGAAGAGGGGCGAGGAATGCGCCCCTCTTCGTTTTTTGCCCTAGAAGTACAGCTTTGCGCCGACCTGAATGACGCGCGTCTGAAAGATCCCATTGACTCCATTGCCGATCTTGCCGAAATTTGGAGTACCGACCTTAAGATTGGGCGATGCTCCGACCACGCTTTGGTTGGCCGAGGCGGAGATGAAGGTGGGATTGAAATGATTAAAGAGGTTGAAGATATCTCCGCGAACCTCGAAGCGCCGCGACTCTTGAAAACGGAACTGCTTGTTCACCGAGAAGTCGACGTTTTCCGAACCAGGCATGCGAATTGCGTCTGTGCGCGGCGAAGTTCCAAAGCGGCCGTTCGCTGGCGCGGCAAATGCACTGGTATTAAACCAGTGCTGGAAGGTCCGCCCGCTCGACAAATTGCCGTTCTGGCCGGGAAGAAGGTCCGCTCGTGAACTGAGCCCGGTTCCCGTGGTGTCCTGTCCAAAATCGATCATGGTTGGGAAACCACTCTGCAACGATACGATGGTGCCGAGTTGCCATCCTCCTAACAAAGAGCCTGTGATTCCCGAAGTGTGCCTGAAGAAAGGCAAATCGTAGATGACGGTCTCAACAAAACGGTGGGTCTGGTCGAAACCAGATACGGACCGATCTGCCCGCAAATTGAAATTGTCTTGCGGAGCGCCAATAAAGAAGCCACCACCAACGGCACCCCCGATGTCGCTAGGACCGGAGATCGTCTTGGAGTACGTGTATGCAGTCAGGAACAACAACCCGTGAGACGTGCGTCTTTCCAGCTTCACCTGCAGAGCGTGATAGATCGAGTTGCCGATGGACATCTCACCCTGCACCGGCCGCAAGAAACTCTGGTTTGGACGGCGAGTATTTACCGGAGCAGGGGGCGGCACACTCTTCGGATTTACCAGTTGGATCGGCCGATTGATATCGGGCAGGGTTACGTCAAGCCGCGTTCCCTTCGATCCTACATAGCCGACATCCACCAGAATGTTGCCGGGAATCTTATGCTGCAGGTCCAGGTTCCACTGCTGGACGTAACTGGACTTCAAATGCGGGTCAACGCTTGGCGCGAAGGGAAAGGGACCCAGGGTACTGGCAACCTGGTCAAAACGATCGCTGAAGAGAACTTTACCCGTTGGTGTAGGGCTTCCGGTGATGTTGACCCCTGTCGCCTGAAAGCCTTCTACCATGCTGAAGAAGATATTAGAGATATCGGGAGTGTAGTAGATTCCGTAGCCAGCACGTATTACAAAGTCTTTCCCCAAAAAGCCGCCAGGTTGCCAGGCGACGCCAATTCGTGGGCCAAAGTTTTTTCGATCAGGCGCGATCAAAGCGCGGCCAAACGGTGAGGGCAATGAATTTGCCGTCCCATGGGGAGTAAACGCCACCGCTGTCGGCGATAGCGACAAACCGGTCTGCTGAACGTTCACATACCGGTCGTGGGCTTCAGTGTAAGGCTGGAAATAATCATAGCGCAGGCCGAGGTTCACCGTGAGTTGTGGTAAAACCTTCCACTGATCGTTCACGAAATAAGCCTGCCAGTAGTCGCTCAGATCGGTGGAGGTGTGCACCGGGTTAAGGATGGCCTGTCGCACATAGCCCAGCATGAAATCAGCCAACGCTGATCCGGTATAGCTTCCATCGAACCTGAACTGTCCTCGTGGCGTCCTGGCTTGCTCAAAAGTGACGTTCCGGCGATCAATCTCGGCGCCAAACTTCAGAAGGTGGGCGCCGCGTTGCCAGGAGAATGTGTCGCCGAATTGATAAATTGTATTGGACCTGTCCCGCGGCCCGATCTGCCGCTGCAGGTTGTAGGTATCCCATGTACCGGCTGAGCCACCACCACTAATAGTGATGTCGGGAGGGCCAAAGTTAGCCGGAAGTGCTGAAACACCTGCCAACCCCATCTTGTTGGCCACGTCGAAATTGGGATCATTGGTGGTGGCGAAGATTTCGTGCTCGGCAAACCGGTTCCAGCCAAAGCGTGCCTCGTTGATCAAGGCTGGCGCGAAAGTATGCACGTAGCTGAAGGCGACATTCTGGTCTCGTCCCAGATTGTTCCGCGTGTCGTGTCCCCAAACGGGCAAGCTGGCCTCAAAGGTGTCATTGAAAAGATATCTACCGTAGACAATATCTTTAGGGGAAAAAGCGCGGTCAATTCGTGCATCGTAGTTGTTCTGATAGGGACTGGATTTTCCCCGCGGTGTATTGTAATCGCTGACAAGAACTCCGTTGGTGACCACGGACGCATTCGGGAGTGGTTCAAAAGCCAGGAACGCGAGCGCCTGAGGGCTCAGCGGGCACGTGATCTTGTTGGCCGTAATGCAGCCGTTGAGCTTATCCTTCAAAACCACCGGGTTACCCTGCGAATCCGTAAAGCCGGTAAAATCGCCGGCTCGTTGCGCAACAGTGGGAACAAGTTTTGTCTCGGGCACCGATCCCTGAACTAGCCGTCCTGATTCCCAGTTGAAGAAAAAGAAGGTCTTACCTCGGCCGTCATACAGCTTGGGCAGATACACGGGACCACCCACGTTGATTCCAAATTGATTGCGGTTCAGCCGCGGCGGCTTGCTGTCAACGTGCGCGAGCGCATCGTAGGTTTGGCTGAATGCATCGTTGCGATTGAACTCCCAAAGTGTGCCGTGGAAGTGTTCACCACCACTCTTGGTAACGATGCTAACCTGGCCGCCCGGAGCGCCCCCGGATTCGGCGGAGTAGGTGCTGGTTTCGACTTTGAACTCCGCCAGGGAATCGATCGAAGGCGAAAAAGGATAGGTCATGGCGTCGTAGTCCATTAGTTCCACGCCATCAATGTAAAAACGGTTCGCCGTGTCCCTTGAGCCATTCGCCGACATGCCGATGGCGCCACCAGGATCATTCTGTCCCAAAGACCCTCGTCCTCTACGTACCGTGATCGATCCCGGCGTACCCGCCTGCACGCCCGGAGTGAGCTGCGCCAACTGCACAAAGTTACGTCCATTCAAGGGCAACTCGAGAACTTTGGCAGAGTCAATCACCGTGCCCATGGTTGAGGATTCGGTGTTCAACAACGGGGCGCCGGATTCTACCGTAATGGTCTGTGCAACCGACCCAGGGGAGAGAGTAAAGTTGATCGCCACCACATCCTGTACATGCAAAACCACATCGGGCTTGATGCTTGTACTGAAGCCTTGCTTCGAGACCTCGATGTGATAGTTCCCCGGTTTTAGATTTACCAGAAGGTAGATCCCTTCACCATTGGTCGTACCAGGATATCGGACGTTCGTCTCGGTGCTGATGGCTACGACCTGGGCTCCGGTGACGACTGCACCTGAGTTGTCAACAACGTGGCCAGTAAGGGTTGCGCTTGTAGTTTGCCCCCAGGCAATAGTGCACGCACTGAGGATCAATACACTTAGGACTAATAGAAGTATTCGACGTCGCATTGAGCTCTCCTTGTGAATTAGGGAAAATCGACAACCTACCCAGGCGTACGCTCAAAACGTGTCATTTTAAAATCGCTGCGGCGTACACCTTGCAAGACAACCTAAATGCCTTATACCTCCAGGTAAAACATCATACCTCTAGGTGAAAAGGCGACCCATGGTATCGCCAACATCCAGTGGTGTCAAGGAGAGGGCCGGCGGTTTCACCCACAACCTCAAAGTTGTCAGCTCGCGAGGATTGGCACGTTGCATAACGATAAATTGGTGGAGGCGGCGGGAGTTGAACTTGAGGGCACTTAGCAGGCGTGAATGAATCGGGAGTCTGCTGCCGAAATCCTGAGCGAAGTCGAAAGACCCCACGGTCCGCAAGCGGGACGGATTGCTGAGATGTGAAATATGGTGGAGGCGGCGGGAGTTGAACTTGTTGCGATGTTTCTCCTTCCTCAAGTGTATCTCAAGAGTTCAGTCTCACTGAATTCCGAGTCCTGAAAAGGTCGCTGCAGCGCCTCACGCTACGAGAGGCGGCGGTAAGCGTTCGATCAGCAGAACCGGACGCTTACCGCTGCGTTCCACTCTAATCCATTGAAAACATATCTATTCTATGTACCCCATTTGCAAAAATCTGCAAATGAGTCCAAGACTCTCAGTCGAAAGAAAACCAATTGAAGTTCCCAACCGACCCGGAAGAGCCAGGACCATCCATGATCAGTTGCAGCACCTGGACACCGCCAGGTAAATGCACATCAGGTACATCGATAGTCTGCCAGTTCTGAAATCCTCCGGTTGTGGGCAGTGCGATTGGGCCGCTGATATCGCGGCCGTTCAAAGCGAAGTGGAAAGTTCCGCCTGAAGGCTGTGAAGCTACGCGAACGTGCAGCGTATACGTGCCAGGAGCAGCAACATTGACCGTATAGTTCAGCCATTCACTGGTGGAAGTGAACCCAACGTCGAAGCCGCCGTCGACATCGCTGGTTGTCTCGATGCCGATTCTCTCCGCAGGACGATACTTTCCGCCCTGATTGGTCGTTGCTTCGTTGTAGTACGCGACATTTTGCCCCCCAATATCAAAGTTCTCCGCCTCGATCTTGCCGGGAATGGCTGCGGGGGGGCCAAGGAACGGCGTGGATGCGCCAGCAATCACCGGCTCCACGTCGATCCAGTTGAAGTTTCCCATGCCGCCGCGATTTGCTTTGCTATCGAACACAATCATGAGAATATGTTCTCCAGCGCTGAGACGCACAACCGGCGAAGTAATAGTGACCCATTTTTGAAATCCGCCAGTGTTGGGAACATGCATTACTCCAGTTGTACGGACACGAACTGCATCATCTCGTCTATGACCCTCGTCGTCGCGATCACGGTCCTCGTCATCCCGATCACCGCGATCTACGTCAAAATCATTTTCCGCGTCGTTGTCCACTTCTACATGGAACAGTCCGCCGGAGCCTTGCGAGGCCACTCGAGCGGCTACCGTGTAGAGTCCTGAGGTGGCAACGTTGACGGAGTAGCGCATCCAGCCGCCAGGCTGGGTGAATCCAACGTCAAAACCTCCTCCGGTATCGGACGAATTTTCTATATCTACGGCTTCAATCGGGCGATAGGTCCCGCCCTCAATGTCATTAAAAAAATCAATGTCATGATAAGCGATCCCTTCACCACCGATATCGAAGTTCTCTGCCTCCACGCGGCCTGGGATTGGCCAGAATGTGCTACCGAACGGGGATTCTTGCGGACCTACTTTTAATTGCACGACCGCGGAACGAAACACTGCATGATGACTTGCTGTAATCGTAATGGGATAGGTCCCTGGAAACGTGCTTTGGGATGTCCGGATTCTTAAAACAGGTTCGCTTCCATCTTCGTCATCATCTTCAAAACGAGCGGAGGCGCCATTCGGCAAGCCGCTCGCCGAGAGATGGACGTCATGACGGAAATGGTGAAAGCGATTCACGGTCAATTGGAAATTTGTCGCCTTACCGGCGGGGATTGTCCGCGTGGGCGGATTTGCGGCGACTGCGAAATCTGGACCGGTGGCGGCTTCCCACTTAAAGGTGGCGACCGAACCATCGGACAACGTGTATGTAAAAACCTTTCCGCGCCAGTTCACACTGAATGTGGTATCAGCGTGGCTGGAGTTATACGCCACGAGCACAATCGAACCATCGGGATTCTGGTACGCAACGTTTTCAATTGGTCCCACGATATTCGAATCGATTCGATGTGCGCCGGGGACAACAAATTTGGACGACTGCCCCAGCGCATAGTATTCGACTTCATACCGTACCGTAGCCGGCGTCGTTGACCAGTCAACGGTCGCTACACCCCGGCACGTGTGGCAACCATTACCGTTGGTAGGTCCGTCGTTCTGGTCCAGAACCATGTTCCACAGAATTACGCTTCGGGAGCCTTCCCGTACGGCCCCGATCAACAGGTTGTGCATATTGAAACCGAGGTTGTCATGAAAATTTGGAGCGGTGGTGATGCCGGTGCATTCCGTAAACCAGATGCCCTTGTCCGGAAAAAGCTCCTGAATCGCCCCCTGCGCAACATCTCTGTCTCCCGCATAGCAGTGGAAGGAAATGCCGGCGAGATAGCGTGAGGCATCAGGATCATTCAGTAGAGTTTCCGCATACGACTGAATGTCCCAATTGTGTTCCCAACCGAGAATCTGCGGTTTTAGCTCTTCCTCTTCTCTTCTGCCATCTCGATGCCGATGTTCCCAATCTCTTTCTCCGAGTTCATCCAGAGCAGGCCCCAGATGCTTCCCGATAAATTCTGCTTCCTGCGCAGCCGTAAGAAACTCTGTGGGATAACCGGTTCCGGCAAAAAAAGGTTCATTCTGAGCCGCCACAAAATGGGTCGGGATACCGTTCTCGCGATATGCTTCGATGAACTTGACGAAATATTGCGCCAGCGAATCATAGTACTTGGGATTAAATCCGCCGCTGCGCATCGAGCCATTTGTCTTCATCCATGCCGGAGGACTCCACGGTAACGCCATCACGCGCATGCGCGGATTAAACGCCAGGGCCTTCTGCAAAACGGGAATAATGTATGTTTTGTCGTGATCGATAGAAAACTGAAGCAGATCGGGATCGGTCTGGCCAGCCGGCAAATCGTCATAACTGTATTCCGTGAGCGCGAGATCGGTGGCTCCCATTGGTTGCCGCAAAAAATTCAGCCCGGCGCCCGCACTGGTAAACAGGTTTCGCATCAAGGCATCTTGCTGCCCAGCAGTCAGCTTTGTTCCTACCAGCCATGCAGACGAATCGGTAAAGGAGGCGCCGAAGCCATCCATCTTTTGATAACGCAGGCTATCATCCACGTGAATGGAAAGCGGGAGATCGGCCTGCGAGCTGAAAGGGATCGAGGGCTCAGCCTGCAAAAGAGCCGATTGATCTCCATTCGTTCGCACAACACTTACAGTCTGTGCCTGGAGCAAACCGGGCCATAGCATTAGGCTGATCATCATTCCCAGATTGATTCGAAACAGGACCAACTTCATCGAGAACCTCGTTTCCGAGAACCGGAGTACGTTACCGGCCTCTTAAGCGAGCGGCATTCTATACCATTTAGACAATCGTTTGTCTGAATATATTAAAAGACATTAATGTGTCCAAGTTGTTGTGACGATCTCGCAGAGCTTCTATGTTCTACTGGATTTCAACGATTACCATTCGTAAGAATCGACCTGGTGTTAAACATAGTGCAAGTAACTGAAAACAAAACCGCAATTTTGTTTTGGTGGAGGCGGCGGGAGTTGAACCCTTCGCGATGTTGAAAACACACAAGTTATTGATTCTACAAACGGATACAACGGATAAAACGGATACATTTCCAATTATTGCATGCAAAATGCATACAAAAGTCACTTGAGGGTTATGCTAGACATCGATTGCTTCCGTTAAAATCTTTCCAGACCCATGAACGACGCGAATATCTCTCCTGCCGGGCCTGGTCTCCAGTCCGCAGAATTTGAGGCTTTGCTCCAGCGGCTTGATCCCGACAGAGAGCGTGCCGGGGAAAAATACGAAGAGATCCGCCGCAAGCTGGTCAGGTTTTTTCGCTGGAACGATTGCTTTCCTGGTGAAGAGCTCGCCGATTGTGCCTTCGACCGCATGGCGCAAAAACTGGGTAGCGAGCAGGTTCGTGATGTTCCGGCGTTTCTCTGGGGTATTGCTAAAAATATTGTGCGTGAATTTCACAAGCAGCCGCCTGTCTTCAATCTTGAAGAATTACCCCCACGCCAGGAGCCTCGCACTGCTCATGCCGAATTGGGAATTATTGAGCAAAAAACCAGGGAACAGCGCTTACAATGTTTGCGCAAGTGCCTGGAACAGCTTTCTCCCCCAGATCGCGCGTTGTTTCTCGCCTATGAATACTACGCGACCAAGGCCAGCAACACCCGGCAGCTTGCCGAGCGCTTCGGTCTCAGCATTGGTGCCTTGCAGGTAAAGGCACACCGCTTGAAGCACAGAATTGAAAAGTGCACGTTGCAGCGTTTTCTCTCTCCGGCAAATTTTTTCGACGAGGAGGGCGAATCGCAAGCTCTATGACTGATGACGGCAAAAACGAGCAAACCATGAAGCGCTATCTGTTGCGCGAGATGTCGCCGCAGGAGCACTCCGAGTTCGAGGACCGCTATCTTGCCGATCCTGATCTCTTCGAACAGCTCGCCGCCTTCGAGGAGTCTCTCATTCGCTCCTACCTTCGCGGTGAATGCTCCCAGCAGGAAAAAGCCGGACTTGAAAAACGTGTGGCGGCTTCACCCGATTGGCGAGAAAAAGTTGAGTTCGAACGCTCGCTCATGCAGCATCTCGCCTCGCTTCCCGCTCCTGGCCTTTCGCAGGCTTCATCCGATGTTTCGGAAAATGCGTCTGCTCGTTCTTCTCAAGGCAAAATCGCAGTACCTCGGGAAATTCTTCGGCCATGGGGAGGGCCTCTGCTGCCGGCGCTCCGTTTTGCCGCTGTAATTATCGGGCTTGTGCTCATAGCCGGCGGAGCATGGCTGGTTATGACCAATCTTCAACTCCATC
>Ga0222749_10000310_pt1 | contig 30691 bp, 29 predicted proteins | sample IncBWH2Mmetat_FD_197234 | JGI IMG/M metagenome (GOLD analysis project Ga0222749, IMG submission 197234) | Metatranscriptome of lab incubated forest soil microbial communities from Barre Woods Harvard Forest LTER site, Petersham... | ecosystem: Environmental > Terrestrial > Soil > Temperate... | reverse complement strand
TTAGGCGCGATCCATTTGCGATCCGTTAGTTGGTTTATCAATGCTTTTCGTATACTTCGGTGCCATCCGTGGTCCTGCATGTTGTTGAATTTACGGTTTCAGGCGGGTTCGAATCCCTCCCTCCTGCGTTTTCTAAAGGTCGCGCTGCGGAGTTATGGCTACGCGAAGATCTCGTTCACCTTCTGCCGCACCTGCTGGCTGCGTGACGGCTTCAAATATCGCATCGTGCTTTCCATGTCCGAATGGCCGAGCCACTGCTGCACCGTGCGGAGATCGACGCCAGCCCATAGGCACCTCGTGGCGAACGTCGCACGGAACTTGTGCAGCCAGAAGTTCTCCGGGTTGAGTCTCGCGCGCTCGGCCACGGCCTTGAGATCGTCCAGAAAATTCAACTTCGGATTGCATCCGGCGGTGGGGAACAGAAGACTGCACGTTTTGTCTGCCTTGGCCCTCCACGCCTTCAGCTTCTTTGCGAGCTTCGCAGGGATGGGAATCTCGCGCTCCTTGTATGCCTTGGGTGTCCATCCCCGGTCGGGCTTGTGGGTGACGCGGACAGTGGAGGCAGCGAAGTTCACGTCCGACCAGTAGGCGAACATGACTTCCTGCTCCCGCATCCCGGTCATCAGGAAGAACTCGTACCACAAACGTTCCTCTGCATCACACGCCCCGAACAGCTTTCCTAGTCCTTCCTCCTCGTAAATCTCCGGTTCTTCCTCGGTGTAGCGGGGCCAATCGTTCTTGCCCGCCAGTCCGCGAATCCCGTTCGCTTTCAGGAACGCCATCAGGTTCTCGAACTTGTTGTATACGCTTCGCGGTGCCTGCTTTTTCTCATCTCGGAGGAACGCACAGAACTTCAGCAGGTCCATGCGGTCAATGTCTTCGAGATTGAGCTTGTGGCAGGACTCTCTGAAGTAGCTCAAGGCCGTCCTGTATGCCGCCAGCGTCTTCGGTTTCTTCGTGAGTTCCGTCTCTTCGAGGTAGTCAGCGACCGATGCCGCAACTGACCTGTGGCCGTTCGCGGCCATCTCCGGCACCGTGGCGTCGCCGTTGTTTAGCTCGGTCTCTTTCCGCAGGCGCATAGAACTGGCGTCCGCGGCGTCCTTACCGACCGACAGGCGGATACGCTTGCCGTTGTCGTGCCATTCGATGTAGTAGGCCCCTTCAGGGTGGCGCTCGGGCTTGCCGTTGACCAGCACAGCGTCAGGCTTCACCCGGCCATTGGCGGACAGCACAACAGGGCAATACCGCATTCCTTGCGGTGTTTGGACCCTTTTGGTGAGATTGACCTCGCGGTGCATCGGGTGACCCCTTCCTTGAGAACCGTATCAAGTGTAGGTATCACCGACTCGTAAGTGCTAGATAACTAAAGTTATGGCGGAGAGGGAGGGATTCGAATCCGCCTGAAACGGTCAAACAAAGGACTTAACCGCGCACGGACACCACACTTGGTGTATGCAAGTACATGAAAAACCAGCCATCTGGTTTGCAAGTGATTTGGTTGTCTACCTCTGGTTACCCAACAAACTCGCCTCACTTTAGCGTAATCACAATCGGAGGAAGAGTCTTCTGATTGTCGCTGTCGCTCGGTATCGAGGCAGCTTGCGCCACTACCGACACATTCACCGTTTGGGGGTTCCCGCCGCCGCCGCCACCTCCTCCACCGCCGCCAGAACTCGCGCTCCCGCTCCCACCACAGGAAATCACGGTCGCTAGAGCTGCTACAACGATCAGGCGAACCAAAGGCCTCGTCTTGGTCCGCGCCAACACCACGAAGCCCAAAGGCACCAGGGAGGCCAGCAACCAGCCTCCGCCAGGAAATAGCAAAGCTGCGTGGACCCTCTCCGCTTTTGAGGCCGCAGCGGTATTCGTCACCGTCAATTGCGCGGCGGCCGTACCGTCGTCTGTCAGCGTCGCGGGTGACGGACTCGCGGCACATGTCACGGTGGTCGCCGCAGGCTGGCAATACACCGTAATGGTACTTACGTAGTGATTCACCGAAGTCAAAGTCAGATTAAATGTGGCTGACTGCCCACTCGAAAGCGTTGCGGTCATCTTGTCGAGAACGGCTGTAAAGTCACCCACTCGCAGCACAGCATCGATGGTGTGAGAGACGATGTCTGCTGTTCCGGTGATCTGGAGGGGATAGTCGCTCGCGGCCAGTTGGCTATAACTAAAGCCGAAGCCGGTTGATGGACCTGAAGTATAGAAAGGAGAGTCCGGTCCACACCGCGTGCCGCTGGGCAAGCCGGTGCAGGCGAAGCTCAACTGTTTGTTCAGTCCGTTCGTTGCCGTAGAACTCATGGTGGCATACGCGTTTCCACTCGGACCAACGACAATGGTTGTGGGTGAGATACTCAGGGAGAAATCGCCGACCCCCAGGTTGAAACTGGCTGAGGTCGGCGAGAATCCGTCAGTCGCGCTCACCGTCACCATGTGCGTACCAAACGGCGTGGAAGTGGATGTATTGACCGCGATCGAAGTGACTCCCGCTCCGCCGGGAATAATCGGCAAAGAGGTGACGCCAAAAGCGCAAGACGCACCCGCCGGCAACCCGCCGCATTGCAGGGATGAGTAATTCCCCGAGTACCCTCCTTCGCTCTCAAGCGTCAAGTAGATTTCGAGACTTTCGCCCGGTTCCACGCTCGCCTTGATAAGCGGGTCAGGCGATACTGACGGATCGTACAGTGAGGCTGCCACTCCCAGGATCAGGTTCGGATTCGGCTTGGTGCCGTAAGCGACCGCAGTCTGAGAGCCCAGTGTTGCGTAGAGCGCGAATACATGGGTTGCGTCGAAGCCAGGGCCCAGTGTGAAGGAAACTGTCTGCGTCTGCTGCCCAGTTGCGAAGTTGATACTTGTCGGAAGTTTGATCGCGGGGTCGCTGGCAGATAGAGTGACGATTTCGGAAGAAACCGCAGGCAAATCAAGGGATACAGTTGCTTGGCCTGCGTTCTCGATCACAGGACTGGAATCGAGCGCGATATCGAGCGCCGGAGCAGGTGCGGCAGGGATCGTGGTGTACGACGACGTACTGGCGGTGAGTTCCATTAGGTCAGTCGCTCCATCCCCGTTGAAATCGGCGCCGAGGAGTGGTTGACTAAAAGCCGCAAGCTGGTACGCGTGGTCGGTGACAATAAACGTGCCATCCCCAACACCCTGCAGAATCACCAGACTCGGGTCGAGATACTGCTCCTGCTGGGTAGGCCAGAAGGGGACGGCGATGTCTGGGATTCCGTCACCATTGAAGTCTCCGACCAGTGCAGGATTGGAAGAGGAGAGGGTTACGCCCGCGAGATCGTAGCTTGGCTGCTGACGGAAGGTGCCATCGGCGGAGCCAAGATAAACGGTAACTCCCGGCTGGCTGGTGATCGCCTGTCCGAAGTTACCGTTCGGATCCCGAGCCTGAATCAGATCCGGATAGCCATCGTGATTCACGTCCGCAACGGCCACGGCCCCGAAGTGCGAGATCAAGGTGGTTGGAGCCTGAAGAGTCCCATCGCCATTGCCGAGAACTTCAATCAGATCGTCTCCGCTGGCTACCCACCCTTCGTTGGCATTAAGACCGGCGAGGAGGTCGAGCTTTCCATCGTGGTTCAGATCGATAGCAAATAGCTGCTGTGCGCCGAGAGTGCTCAGAGTGGGAAACATCTGCGAGGCCAACTGGGTGAAGGTTCCGTCTCCGTGACCGAGAAAAACGTCGAATTCCCATTTCGTTCCGGTAGAGTCCGTCCCCATGACGGCGAAGTCCAGCTTGCCGTCGTTGTTGAAATCACCCGCCACGACCTGTTGGGGAAAAGGCAACGTGGCCAGAGTGACGGGAGCGGCAAACGTTCCATCCCCGTTGCCCCGAAGGAAGAGCACGTTAAAGTTGCTACTGCCTTGATTGTAGGTGTTCATGTAAATCACGTCTGGCGTGGCCGGATTCCGGAACGCACCGGCGACAAAAACTGGGACCGGGACTGTGGCATCGCCAGTGATAGAGCTTCGTACGGGCGGAAGAAACTTTCCAGTGCCGTCGTTCAGGAGCGCTGTCAACTCGGCAGGACTGGATCCATCGACTGCGAATTCAACCAAGAGCAAGTCCGGTTCCCCGTCGCCGTTTAGATCGGCAACCTTCATTGGAGCCAGGTGATCAGGAGCGTCTACTGGACCGATGGTGTACCCAACGGTCGCCCCTTGCGGCGGCCCATAGTTTCCCGCCCCGTCGTTGGCAAACAGCCTGACTCTGTTTTCGAAAGAATCGGCTGTTACGATTTCGGGGCGCTTGTCTCCATTGAAATCTGCCGCCACAAACGAGTACACATTTGCCCCGCCGCGATACGTCTGCGCGATGGCGAGGTTTCCCTTGCCATCCCCCTTGAGCACCGAAACCAAGTAGCCCGCCTCTGTACCCGCCTCCGAGTTGTCCATGAGTGGGTAGAATGCCGCCGAGCCTACGACATCCAGATGGCCATCGCCGTCCACATCGACCACTTGAATCGCGGGATCGAGGTCGCCCACCATTGCTGTGGGATTAGGGTTCTGGTCGAAGTTGCCATCGCACGTGCCATTGGCCACGGTGAGTATACCCAGGGCTCCAAGTTGCACGGCGTCGAGACATCCATCCTCATTCATGTCGCCCAGGCCGACCACCATGGGACCATCGTTGAATCCCATGTAGCTGCTAAACGGGAAACTCTTTCCAGATTGGCTGAGGTAGGGTACAAAGGCCCCAGCCGTGACCGTGACTACAAAATCCACGTAGCCATCGTTGTTCAGGTCGCCAGCGGCTATCCATCCCGTAGGAATTGGGCCGTCAGGGCTGCCATAGATGGCTTGCGAAGAAACCGTGCCCGAGAAGCCCCCTGAACCGTTGCCCAAGAGCACTTCAAACTGGGGTTGGGTCGCGTCTGTGGCAATGGTCAGACCGACCACCAGATCCTGATTGCCATCATTATTCACATCGGCGGCGAGAATGAACGTCGGGATTTGAGGCAGTGAGGTTTGAGTGCTCGGCTGGAATGTGCCATCTCCATTGCCGAGAAAAACCTCCACCGTGCTCGAATCTCCGTCGGTAACGGCCAGGTCCACAGGGCCATTCTTGCGCAGCTTGACGGCGGTGATCCAGTTGGGCGATTGACCCTGGGTGTACAGGATCTCTGGAACCTTGAACGTGTTGTCGCCGTTTCCCAGAAAGACGTAGATTGTGTTGTCGCCACCGTTGCTGATGGCGAAATCCATTTTTCCGTCTCCGTTGAAATCGCCACTCGTGATGGCGGTGGGAATGAATCCGGCTGGCAGGGCCGGACGCTCGCTGAAACCAGGGTTGCCAAATCCCGTTGCTGAACTGCTGCTCGCAGAAGGGACCAAACCGTAAGAACGAGCGGCGGAGGGCAGTACTCTTCCTTGCGGATTATCGCGCTGCCACTTCCTGGTGTCTTGATGAGCTAAACGCGCAAACTTCCAGCCGAGGAAGCGCGAGCTCTTTCGGATGGCCGCGTGCCGCTGCGTCGAAGCTTTGGCAGAATGCGGGGAGGGCACCGGAGGACGCTGGGGGAGCGTCTGCGCAGGAGAGCCTAATGACAAAAGGCAAGGGAACAAAAGAACGACCAACCAGCCAACTTGGTGATGTGAGGGGGCTCGATTATGCACGCAAAGAACCTCGGTCAGTCGCAGAGTTCCCGTGCCCCGTCTGCCCCAGCTTTCGGGGGAAAGGTATACCTCAACGATATCTCCTGCTTGCGGGCCGGGTTTGGGTGAATTCGTTTCGAGCCCATGCAAGTGAAGGCCCTACGTCGCGCAAGCATTTCCGACTCCCGCCCTTCGCCGAGTGCGCGAAGGACGGGGCACCCACCGGTGGGCGTGGCGCAGTCGAAATCAAAGGCTGGGCCACCCGCCGAGCTTGCGTTGTATCGTGCTCCGAAGTAATCCAGTCCGGATTCGGCATCGCGTTCTTTGCCGGTGAACTTGTAGCAAGCCGCGTCATAGCCGTAGCCGATCTGCATCGTACGTTCACATCACTTCAAGGGCATTGCTTCAGAGCGTCGTTGACCTTCCCCTGGCTTTCCTTCTTCAGAAGATCGTCGAGCGGCTTGGCTTTCGCATCCGGCTTCTGTTTCAGGATGGCCCGGTAGGTCTTCAGCACGCTTTCTACCGCTGAGAGATATGCCGCGTTCGTATCGGCTGCTTTGTCCGGATTCTCGATGATGAACGCGCCACTGGCAAGCATGTATTGCCGTGTGATCGTGTGGGCATAGGCGTATTTCATCCCGTTGAATTCGCTCAGCAAAGCCGGGCAGAGTGGCACATGGACATCGTGCACATCGCTCAACCGCTTGAATGCCGCTTCACCTTGCTTATTCACGCTGTCTTCGAGCGGACTGTTCTCTAGTTGGTGCGTGATCCCCACCCAATGCGCTCGCTCTTCCGGCGTGGAAGTCACCTGTGCAGAAGCTTGCGGCACAAGTACCGCGCTCAAAACAAGGAGCCATATCCAACCTGGTGCTCGCCATAGATTTATCAAGATTCCTCCCCACATTACATGCCTGCAATGGCCGCAGTCTCCTGTCTGCGGCTTTCTTCGCATCGCAGTCTACTACATCGACATGCCTAGGAGTATCCAGAACCCTATTGTCCCAGCAGCGGAAACGACAGCAGGCCAACGAGTCCGACCTTTGCCGACAACAGCCGAGATCAGGACGACTACGAAAAGACAGAATTCGATTCTCCCTAGAAAGGAGTAATATCGCATCCTATCGTCGGCTACGATGACAACCTCAAAGAGGAGGAAAGCGAGGATTTGCGCAGAGCATCCCAGCAACGACGCAAATCCCACCCAGTGACGCCACGTCGATTCGTCCGTTCCTGCGCGGCTCACAAGCCACCGTTGCCAGCCAATAGCAACTCCAAGAGTCGTAGCCGCTGCCACCGCGAGAAAGAGGAGTACGCCCTTCATTTGAACAGACTATTAATAACATCCTTGGCGTGGGCACCTCCCGTGTGAGCATCCACGTGGAAGTCCCCCGTCACGGGCACCGTGTATTTAGGATTTGGTACGCCCGTAGGATTGTACTGGTCAGGTGGCAATAAATATGGATCTGGAACTGAGAGATGGGAAGCTGGACCCTCTCCGAATCTGTATTGCCCTGTGAACGGATGAAATCCGATCACTGTTCCGTCTAGGAAATCTAGAAGTTCGTTAAACGCGCCGCGGCTCGCCAGCAGGCGTGCGGCCTCCTCAGGGCTGCCATTAAAGTGAAAGTTGCCACCTGCAAGATTTCCGGTTGCTTTATCACTGTAATTTATGTCGAACGTGAATCCCGCCAGTGCTCCGCTGCCCTGAATGCCGTTGGCTGCGGGCGTGTTGTTTTTGAACTCCCCTCCGAAAGTACCGTTCGCTGTGGTGATTTGAACTCCGTTTTCATTTACAGTCGCCCTGTTGCCGCTGTTCGGATCCTGCAACGATGCGCTCGTGACGACCGTTGGTGTAAAAGTAGAAGTTGTCTTGCCATTCGTATCCGTAGTCGTGGTAGTCGTGCCCACATGCCCGCCCTGGCACGTCGACGCATTGTCTTTGTTTTGGGTACAGGTCAGATAGAAGTCCAGGCCCGTAGGATCTGTGAGCGAGAGCGGGCTGTTGCGAACGTAGGCATATCGATTCAGCGTCTGAGGATCTTCATTGTGTCCGCCAATCGGATCGGGAGACATGAACCGTCCCAGACTCGAAGCGTTGTACCTCGCGCCGAAGTAATCTAGGCTGCTTTCGCTGTCCCGTTCTTTGCCGGTGAACTTGTAGCGGTTGGAATCGCTGCTGGTAATCACGATCTCGCCGCCGAGGGATAATAATCAGACTCGTTCTCGATGCCTCCGGAGGCATCCGTCACGATGCTTGTCGAACCCAGATGATCGTGGAAATAGTAATGCACGGTATTCGATGGACGATCGACGCGGTCAGAAATCGCGCCGTTGATCAAACCGTACGCCGCCGTCCAGTTCCCCCCCAGATCGCTCTCGGCAAGCGTTCCGCCATGGGTATGTAACCAGTAGAACATGCCAGTAGCAGTGCCGCTACAAGTGCCTGCCTTAGATCCTTCGCTGCACTTCTCGACGCGATTTCCGTCGCCGTCGTAGACGTACGAAGTCGCTGTCGCACCCGTCCCCGAGATCGCGATAAGCCGGTTCTCAGCGTCGTAGACGTAATTGATGCTCCCGTTCGAGATCATATTCCCGGCGGGGTCGTATTGATACGAGCACGTAGTTAACTGGTTCCGCGTGTTCGCCGGGCAACTTAAGGCTTCATGGTTGGTCTTGCCCGAAACCGCAGAACGTTGGGTCAAGTTGCCCCAAGGGTCAATGCCAGCGTTTGAGGAGGAAAACAGCGTGCCCGGCGCGTACTGGAGCGGTGAGTACGTCTCGCCCCAACTTGTGGCCAGCGGACTGTTCCCGTTGGTGTATGCCTGCCAGATTCGGTTGAAAGGGTCGTACAGAAAGTTCTGCGTGCGGTTGTTGTCTTTACCGTTGGCAATCTGAATCACATTGCCGTTGTCACCGTTACCCAGGTTGAAGGTGTACGTGAGGTTAAGAATCGCCGCGCTGGTCGAAGACACGACCGACATGTTCACCGGCTGCAGACGATTGTTGTATGAGTTCGTGATTTGCATTGCGCCACTTGAGCCGTCGCCGCTGTCCCAGACATGGGCCAGTTGCCCTGTCGGCGTATACGTGGCCAACGTAAAGACGTTGAAGTTGGTGTCTCCCGCGGAAGTAACCTGCCCGGCGGCGTTTTCATCGAGATAGAACAGGGCGTCGGGAGCGTCCGGGCGAGGATAATAGAACTCCGATAGGTCGCCATTGAGATAGTAGTTGTAGTCGGTCAACTCGGTGAGGGTTGGCACTCCGTTGACGGTGGTCACATCGGCTGAATAGGGTGGAACGAGCCCGATGAAGCTGTCAGATTCGTTGTTGACCCTTCCCATCGGATCGTACGTCCAGGACTTGCTTCCGGCACTGTAGCACATCGCCGTTCTTCGTCCGATTCCGTTGGTTGCCGAGCCGCCATAGAACCCGATTGCCGTTGGACAACTGATATTGGCTCCGTCATAACCATAGCTTACGGCTGGCGTGAGATTTCCGTTGTATGCGTCGCTGTAACTCTTTCCCGTGAGGCGGTTCAGCGCGTCATATGCATACGTTGTGGTCACCTTCGCCGTACCGGTTGAAACCTGATTCGGCGAGAGCGCAGTCTTCGTAATGAGATTGCCATCGGCGTCGTAGGCATAGCTGATGCTTCCCGACTCCGGATTGGTGGCGTTCAGCAGATGAGACAGCGAGTCATAGGTGAACGTGCGATTGCGCCAGTTGGCCGAGGTGCTGCCTCCCTTTTGAGTGACGCTCGTCAAATTGTTCAGAGCGTCATAGACGTAGTCGGTTTCGTAGTTCAGATGGGGCGACGACCCAGGATCTTCCCAAACACCGGTTAGACGCCCGACGCCGTCGACACAGGATTGACGCAACTTGCCTGCCTCGTCCGTTACAGTGGTGCAAGTCCCCGAGCTGGCGGCGTTCGTTTGATCGTATGTCGTCGTCACAATCGACCCATCCTGCTCGACGACCGATGTGGGTCGATCCAGAGGATCATAGTTGAAGGTCGCGTAGCCCTACGTCGTCTCATTGTCGCAGTTTGTAGTAATCGAAGAACAGCGAGTGGGATTGTAAACCTGGGCCTTTCTACCGAGCCCATCGTAGGTGGTGAGCGAGTAGGTTGTTCCACTGGGATCAGAGTTGAGCTGTGTCTGTGAGAGCCGTCCCAAGCCGTCGTAGACTATTGTTTGCGTTTCGTTTAATGACGAAGCGATTGCCTTCGTCGTTACGAGTTCGTAAGGGGAGCCAGATTGGTTGCAAGTGGCACCACCAACGTCGGTATAGCAAGAGCTGGTCGAGCCGCCGTCAGGATAGCTGACCAGAGTGACGCGACCCATCAAATCGTACGTCGTCGACGTGGCGTGCAAGTTGGGATCGGTCGTGGATGCGAGTGTTCCGGTGCACGAGTTGTATTTCTTAGTCGTGATCTGATTCAGGGCGTTCGTAATGGTGGTTAAGTAAGCTTTGGCTTCTCCCGTCGGAGCGCAAGCGGCGTTACTCCAGGAATCCGTGTAGTCGAACGTCGTCTTGTTGCTCAGGGGATCCAAAGTGGCGATGACGTTTCCCGCGTCATCGTATTGACTTGTGGTTGTAAGCCAGATTCCGTCGGTGTTCCGCCACTTGCTTACAGCTGTGCGATTCCCCCTCGTTGTGTAGGTGGTCGACCGGGCAGAATCGTGCTGAACGGCTCCGCTGGCCTGCATCGAAGGTAGCCCTGTGTGGTTGTATACATCGTATTCGTTTGAGGTTTGTGCAGCGGGCGTGTTTCCGGATCCAGCATAAACAATGATGCTGGTGGGCCGGTCGACGATATTGAGATTCGCATAGGTGGAATTTACGTTGTGAAGATATGTGTAATCTGTTCGACGTAGAAGCGCCCCAGCCTGACCGCTCCCCCAATCGTACTCGCGATGTTCGGTTGGATTGGATCGCCCACCAGTGGCTTGATACTCGCCGCTACCTGACGTGTCCCAAGAGTGGTAGTTATACACAAAGCTCTCGAAATCAGTTTGTAATTGGTTAACCGGTTTGCTGACCGCCACGCTATCGTTTAGCGTGCCGGTCCTTTGGATCACTCGTGGGTTTACCGGCCTGCTGCTGGCAGGGTCCACGTCGAATGCGTAGGTCATGTTTTCGGTTCGTAGCGGCGTTGCTCCTGTCCCGTTTCCCGACAAATATTGAACTTGAGTCTCTACACTATAGGTGCTTAAGAGGCCTTGGCTTGTAATCAGAGCACTGAATCCGTGCAGTTCCGAGTTTCCCAGAGGATCGACAATGGTATTCCCTCCCGCTGTTGGACTATACGTCCACTGCGCGCTGGTGCCGTCGTGATTGACGGTTCGCGAGATCACGGCCATATGCACGGGATTCGATTGCGGGTTCTGAGCAATGGGAAACTTTGTCTGGGCTATAGGCGTGTATGTGTACGCGATGGACCCGCCAGAAGGAAGCCCCAAGGACGTCAATTCCAATGCGCTATTGTTTACCCAGTTAAACTCGTACTTCTGACCGGTGGGCAAAGTCAAAGTGGACGGCTCAAGCTCATCGCCCTGATGATCGACGCAGGTCTGGCCCGGGTATTGGCGAAAAGTGGAACAAAAATTCGTACTGTAGTCCACCAGAATGTAATCGATGCGGTAAACCTGCGAACTACCGTTGGAATCCTGGACGCTCCAAGTCGTATATGCAGGGCCCACTTGAGTGTTGCCTAGCGGACTGGTGTACGTTACGCTTCCGGCATTGAAGGTTTGAAGGGACGAACCGGAGAAACCGCCGAACAGATTACCATTTGTGTCCTCAGAAAGATCAGCACGGGTTCCATCTTTGAGGGCTATCGTCCAATTTGCCAAAACAGAGCCGCCGTTATTTGGAGGAACGAATACCCATATCCCCGAACCATCCGTGGTTGGTCCAGCTTCCGACGTACCTCCGTTGTTGCAGGTGTTCCGCGTAATCATGCGAAGACCAACTGGGTGTGACGTTCCTTCGGGGTCAGTCACAGTGAAATTAGTGAATACATTGTAGGGTTGTGGATTGTGGTTTCCGTCCAGGCAAGTGCCCCCCGACTGCGCGTACTGCAGCGTCCAGTTAAACGGGTTTGTAAGTCGCCAACCTGAGCTGCTAGTGTTCGGAACAGTGCCCAAAACAATGTTATAAAAGCCACCGTGTGGATATTGTGGCGTAGGATGGGAGACAAATAACGCGGTCCACTGTTGCGTATCGTAGACGTAGTTCGTGTCGACAGTGCGCCCTCTTCCGGGAACCGAGAGGATGGGCACATGCATGTGAAGGTTGCCGTTCTGGAGAAGCACGGAGTCGAAATTTGAGCCGTGGAAGCTCCCATAACTGGGAAAACCAGGGTCGGAGAACCCATCTTGTGCGGTGGCGATGGGAGAGAAGCTAGCGGAGAGCAGCACGAGACAAAAGCAGGTTGTCGAAGCTAGAAGCGGTAAGCCTGAAAAACAGAAGGACACACTGAACCTTCGGTGAGCCATTTGGCCCCTCCAAGATGATTAAGTTGTCCCCCTCAAACTTGGCGAGCACACTAAATGTCAGTGCGTTGGCATGTCAAGAGGAAAGTCTGTGAGGGAGCTGTTGTCACGACGCGTCATTTGCCTCAGCGCGTAGCCTTGCTTTGCCGGGAGTGCATATTCCGTCCCGTCCCTCTTTCCGACCACGTTAACATCAATTTCCCTGGTTCGAAGACTAGGTATCCGTTGACGAGTATTTCCGCCCGGCCCACCAACCTGAGATCGCGACCTGCGGGGCGAAGCCGGAAAGACCATTTCTGAACCGACTGGACGGCCTTGTAGAGAGTACCCATACCGACGAGGAGCTTTCTGAGATCGTGCGCCACGAAGCGCCAGAGGGGTGTGGAGCTATCCTAGTGGCAGCCACAACAACCGTTCTCGGTCGCCCGAGCTACTTGCCGTTGGCACAGGTGCGCCGCAGAACAACCCGCACATGCTAACGCACATTACAATCTCAACTACGTCAGCTGCGGAATTCTGGCTACTGCTTTCTTATGGAGAGACTCACGCAAGAAAAGAAGAGAGGCTTGGGGCGGAGATGCGTTCGGTCCGTTACATACGTACGTAACGTTGGCGTCGGGCTTCGGAGATCATGTCCTCGAACTGGGGCAAGGATACACAGCTCAGACATTTCTCCAATCGTCTCCGAGAACCCGCCAGCGGTCACCTGGGGTCGAACCGCACGTGCGTGTTCTGGCGTCGTCTTCAGGGCGAAGGTTCAGGCCATCGACCTAAGCGCGAAGAGTTTCAGAAATCTATTCAGGCGCAGTTTTGACGAACACGTGAAGGCGGTACACTCGCCCGAATGACGAGCGCGAAAAGAGTGCCATCTGCGCTGGCCGAGAACCGGCGACAGGCCTATGTGCTGGGTTCACAAACCAGTTCCAGTGCAGTCGCCAACATAGGTGTAGGCTCTGGACTTCAGGGAAAGGCGCACGAATTAACCGAGAGATCGGAAGCTGGAAGGGCGCTGCGCCGCTCGATGCGAGCATACAACAGGAGAGATTACGCTGGGGCGATTCCTGGGGGGAGTGTCCAATTGTTTCTTTCTTAGTGGAAAGATTGGGCTTGATTTCCGGTCAGGGCAAGTTCAGTTGGCAGGGTTCAATGGGTGCCGGCCGCGACCTGGAGTACACCGCAGAGAAAGCGGAAGATTAATCTGTGAGGTAGAATCAGGCAACATGAAATGAGCAATTGAGCTTTGGTGTTCCGTCGACTTTGAGGGGTATAAGCATGACGAAACAGGTAAGAAAAGCAAAGACATTTAGAATCAGAGTTGAAGCGCCGCTCTTCGATTGAGTCACCAAGTTCGCCGCCAGGTTTGGCTGCACGCGACAAGACTTATCGAACTCCCCTGATCTGCATCGCCGGGTCCTCGAACGCTATGCGAGAGAACATGGCCACGACCCCAGTGGCTTGGATGAGTGGGTGATGATCGTATCTCGCGACGGCCGAGTCGAGTTCCTCCCATACTGGGTGCCGAAGGACTTTCCGAATGACTGCGACCGGGGCTGGACCGATCGGACGCCACTCAAGTACCCACCTGATTCTTTGTAAGATCCTCATGTTGGACACAGCCGAATGGTTCGGTAAAAGTGGGAGCCATTAGGTAGGGAACGATGCGTGGCAGAACGGGCGGAACCCTCACGGAAGAGCACTGCCGATGGCTGCGGACTCCGCCTGCACGGGTCTCCGTGGGTGCATCCGTTCGATGAGGCCCGAGATTAGATCCCGTTGTCCGCAACAACCTTCGTCGTACCTGGAATCGTATCTCATGGCGACATAACGATCATGAGGACAGCCGCCATTGCAAACCGCATAGTATGGGCAATGAGACATGCGTTGCTGGCTGCGTTCCTCAATACGCAGTAATGGGACCATTGCCTCCGACTGGAGGATAGCCTTAAAGCCCGACTGGTAGATGTTTCCAAACGTATAAGCGGGATCGCCCAAGAAGAGATCGCAGTGGGCGAACTCGCCGTTCGGTTCTATCACGAAATGTTTACCGATGCATCCTCCGGCGAGCGTGCAGAGGTGTGCCTCGCCACCATCAATCCGGCGTCGTAGCGCCTCGAACTCGCGAATCTGAATGTTCGCATCCTTATTTCTTTCCCATTCCTCGTAAAGGCCGAGAAGAAAGGTAGTGCTGTCAGTTTCATTGGTATAGTGCACTGGGTATTGTCGCAGGTCCTTCGGTCGCTCGAAGAACGAAGGATCGTTCGTCGGCCGAGCAGCGTTAAAGCCGACTTTCTTGACGCCAAGGCTCAAGATGAAGTCAAACATTGCCCGGGGACCAAGCTCAATCGCTGACCGGTCGATCACCATGAGAACCCCGTGTTCGATGCCCCAATCCTTCAGGAGCCGCATACCGCGGTGCACTGTTTCGCTGGAACCCCGTCCCGAGATAAAAGGCCGCTGCATGTCCTGAAGGGAGTGAGGGCCGTCGATGCTAACGCCGACGTAGAAGCGGTTGTCGGCCAGAAACTGGCATCGCTCGTCGTTTAGCAGGGTTCCGTTGGTCTGTACGGCATTTCCAATCCGTTGCCCATCACGTCTGAAGCGCGACTGCGCTTCCAGCGCGAACCGAAAAAACTCCAGTGGTAGTAGCATCGGTTCGCCGCCGTGCCAGGTGAACAGGGCGCTGTGCACGTCCGCATGATGGAGCACGCCCGAGGTGACGCGTGCGACCGTCTCGAAGGACATATCGTACTCCGGCCCGGATCGCCAGTCGTTGCAATATTGGCAACGCAGATTACAGCGACGAGTCGCTTTGATGACAAGTCCGACGTGCAAGCGGTCACTCCTTGCGCATCCAGCTGTCGAGCAGGGCACGATTCGCATTTGAAAAGAGATGGGTTTCAGGCGATAAGCGCCTCCGCGTTAGCGGGGGCAAAGCCGTGAGGAGCACGTGCTCGAAAAGTGCTCTTTCCTCTTCTGACAGCGTGTTGGCATACTCCTGAAGCTTCCCGGCAAGAGATCTAATCGTTTCCTCGGACGCGCGAATAACTTTTTCGCTGGGGGCCATAATGTGCTCCTTTGCTGGATTAGGTTCTGCCCCAAGTTACCTCATCGACGAAGGAGGGGCCGTCTTCGGTGACCTCTGCGGAAACACCTTCGAGAGCCAGTAAGAGTTCAACGATGAACTGCCCGAGATCGAAATCAGCCTCCATTTTTATACTAACTGTTGTCGCCGTATGTACCGTTGCATCGTCAGCTTTACGGATACTCTCGGAGCCCTTGTCCAACACGGCGATGAGTAGCGCTTGCTCTTCGGGGGAAAGGGAAGAACTCCACTGGTCAAGTTTCTTGGCAAATTTCTCGTAGTCCCCTTTCTTGAAGGTCACACGGCGGGTGCCCGGATCTTTTTGTTTGGAGTTCATGCATGAACACTCCTGCGGTTGTATTTCGGTCGGCTAGCAATGTATCCACCTACGATCCGCAGGTCAAGCGGAACTGCCGGGCAGCCTCGTTTTGTTACGAAAACCGAACACCGAACACAATCACCTTCACGGGTCGCTGGACGGTAGCAATCTTTCGGCCATTGTGAGCGGTGAAGCGCGGGCCGGGAACCCGTCACCGAACGAGATACTTTCGCAGGAACATCCGGAGAATTTGGAAGTGTCTCGTGAGTGACGCAGCCATTATGTCCTCCGAATCCTAGACGACTTGCAGCGCGCTTCATGCATCATCCACAAGATCCGCATCGATGCGGGGCCGGCAATTCTCCTCCGGGCCGGCTACTGAGATCGTTCGCTTGGGTTTCGGTGCCCTTTGCTTTGCCCGTCGCGCCCTTCTGCGCCAAGGCTGATTCTCCGACGAGCAGCAGCAGTCATTGTGCGCGACGAGCGTTGGAGCTACCCTTCCCACAGCCGGGAGTGGCGTGCAAGGAATCCCGAAGAGTGGCGAGCAATGCGCGCAGCCCAGAAACGGCGCTACTATCGCCAATTCTTAAGAGGCGTACACGCATGACAGCGAAGCGACAATTCTCCGATGACATCTTATCTGTCCTCCGGGAGAGCAAGGGTCTGCGCATCCGGGCGGGCACCGGCCAGCATCGCTTCATCGGTATCTGGGTTGTAGTGGTACGAGACCGCGTCTTCGTCAGGTCATGGAGCGTGAAGCCGAACGGTTGGTACCGAACGTTTCTACATGAACCTCGCGGTACCATCCAAGTGAAAGATCGCAAAATCGCAGTCCGTGCCATGCCCATCAAGAGCGAAACTCTCAGAGACGCGATTGATCGTGCCTACCTGGATAAGTACAACACGGCGTGGGAACTTAAGTATGCGAAGGACCTCGGAGGCGCGAAATCGAGAGATACCACGATTGAGTTCGTGCCGCTGTCATCGACCGACTAGGGCGCTGCTTCTGTTCAGGCTGGGCTCTCGTGCTCCGATTATTCCGCACTCCCCAAACCGTCCGACGGGAATCGAGGGCCATGAGCTTGCGAGTGCTTGAAACGGGCGACCTTGCGGGTTTTTCGATTGCTCACGAACGACTTATGGCGTGCGTCCAACCCCCATGGACCGACTGGAAGAACTCCATCCGCTAGTGCTCAAACGGAAGAGAGACTAAGATCTATCCGTCTGGACGGTCGGAGGCGCTATGCAATTCGTGGACGATGTCCGTTACGCGATGAGGCAGTTTGCTCGGGCTCCCGGTTTCACGGCTACGGCCGTATTGACGCTTGCACTGGGGATTGGTGCGACGACAGCCATCTTTACGCTAGTGCACGCCGTATTGTTGAAATCCTTGCCTGTAGCCAGACCCAGTGAACTATATCGCGTCGGCGATATTGAGAACTGCTGCGTTAATGGGGGCCTGCAAGATGATTGGTCGCTCTTTTCCTATGACAAGTACAAAACGTTCCGCGACCAGACCCCCGGTTTCACACAACTGGCCGCCTTTCAGGCCGGACGCAGTTTGATGGGCGTTCGGCGCAGCGGGCGCAACCAGCCCGCCGAGTCCCTGCGGAGCCAGTACGTTTCGGGAAACTACTTCTCGATGTTTGGGATTAGCGCATATGCAGGGCGGGTGTTTACCCAGGAGGATGACCGAAAGGGAGCGGAGCCAGTCGTTGTGATGAGTTATGCCACCTGGCAACAGAAGTACGGGCAGGATCCATCGGTAATAGGGGCAAGCTTCACGCTTAACGGACTGCCGTTTACCGTGATCGGCGTTGCGCCCCCGAAATTCTATGGGGATCGGATGGAGAGCACGCCCGCTTTCTGGGTGCCGCTGAATGCCGAAGCGCTGATCGATGGGCCCGGCAATCTTCTGCAATTTCCTCAACAGGACTGGCTTGACTTGATCGGTCGGATCGCGCCGGGCGCTGATCCGAAGCGCATTGAGGCACAGTTGCAGGTGGAGCTCAAACAATGGCTGTTAAGTCCGGGCAGCAGGTTGGAGGCACGCGATCGGGAGCTGGTGCCGAAACAGACTCTGCATCTCTCCCCCGGCGGCTCGGGCGTGCAGATGATGCGTGACCAGTATCAGTCAGGGTTACATCTGCTTATGTGGGTTTCCGGATTCGTGCTGTTGATCGCGTGTGCCAATGTGGCAAATCTGATGCTGGTGCGGGCAGCGAGCCGGCGGCAGCACACTTCCGTCCAAGCGGCGCTGGGTGCACCCAGGTCGTGCCAGATAGCACAAGTGCTGACGGAGAGCACGGTTCTTGCGTTGTTCGGCGGAATTGTAGGAGTAGCACTGGCGTTCTGGTGCACACGCCTCATCCTGCGGCTCGCATTTCAAGACCGCCATGTGGCCATCAGCGCCATGCCTTCGTTACCGGTGTTGGCTTTCACCTTTGGAGTTTCCCTGCTGACGGGCATCCTGTTTGGAGTTGCGCCGGCCTGGATGACGGCGCACGTTGATCCTGCGGACGCATTGCGCGGAGCGCATCGTTCGACGCCACCCGCAGCCGGCTGGACGCAAAAATCGTTAGTCGTCGCCCAGGCAGCGTTGTCGCTGGTTTTGTTGTGTGCGACCGGATTGCTAACACAAAGCTTGCGCAACATGCAGCATCAGAGTTTCGGGTTCGAGGTAGCGAACCGTTACATCTTGCACATGGACCCTTCGATGGCCGGATATAGGGTGGAACAACTGCCGGCGTTTTATCGGCAGCTCCGAGAGAACCTGGCGGCGATTCCGGGCGTGAACCGCGTGAGTTTTGCGATCTACACACCGATGGAGGGAGATAACTGGGGCGAAGGTGTTTTTATCGAAGGGCAGGCTCCTCCCCCGCCAGGGAGTAATCAAAATCAGGCATCGTGGGTGCGGGTTAGTGACGGCTATTTCGAGAGCGTCGGCACCAAGATTGTGAAGGGCCGCGGGATTACGGAACAGGATACGGCCACCGCGCGGAACGTTGCCGTGATCAACGAGACGTTCGCGAAGAAGCTCTTTCCGGACGAAGATCCGATCGGGAAACGCTTTGGAGATCTCGACCAAAAGCACGCGGGAAGCTTCGAAATCGTCGGAGTCACAGAGGATACGCAATACCGCGACCCAACCAGTAAGATCCCACCAACATTCTTCCTGGCCGCGGCACAACGGATCGATTATGACGACCCGCGTTTCAAAGCTTTCGAAGACACCTCCCACTATCTGGACGCCGCGGTATTGCAAACGCGAGGCACTGTGCCTGGACTAGAACCGCAGGTCCGGCGTGCTCTCGCCCAAGTGAATCCTGGTCTTGCAGTGATCGACTTCATGAGCTTTTCTGCTCAAGTGGATGGGAACTTCGCGCAGAACGCTATGCTCGCAAAACTGACGTCATTGTTTGGGTTGCTGGCACTCGTGCTAGCGTCGGTCGGACTTTATGGCGTCACTGCCTACTCCGTTGAACGGCGTACGAGCGAGATCGGGATCCGCATGGCGCTGGGGGCAGACCGGATGAATGTTCTGAAACTGGTGCTGAGGGCTGCGTTTGTGCAGATTGGAATCGGACTGGCGATCGGCATTCCAGCGAGCATTCTGGCGGGGTATGCGATGACAACCCAATTGTTCGGGGTGAAACCCTACGCACCCGATATTTTGTTAGTCACAACCGCTGTACTGAGCCTGGCAGCGGTGTTCGCTACAGTGCTGCCCGGTCGCAAGGCAGCAACTCTGGAACCGATTCGCGCGCTGCGGACGGAGTGATTGGTTCGGCGCTAACCAAACCGGGACGTAAAGCGACCCAAGTATCCAAAGGACCTCGGCCGAGCGAAATCGAGAGATACCACAATTGAGTTCGTACCGCGGTTATCGACTCATTAGGGTGCCGTTTCAGTTCAGGCTGGGTTCTCGTTGCTCCGATTACTACCGCATTGCCGACAACACACCCAGAATCGTCGCATCCACAAGCCATTCTTTCTAATCACCTTACATTTTCGATGATCCACTCAGTGCGACTTCACCCCTGAAAGTGACTTTTTGACCGCTGCACCTGTCATCGGCGGCCACTTGGGAGTACACTCCGCTGTAAGAAATAGACGAGTGCAAGTGACAAAAAATGAACAGCCGAAAAGCAAGCGCCGCGGCCGACCGCGAACTCACCCCACCTTACGCCCGCTACCTTGTTCCGCTGATGTGTCCATTTCCGAACTTTGATCTATTTTTCGTAAAATCACTGCGTCAACGAGCTGTTCGGAGGCTACAACTCCATCCAGGAGATCGCGTTATCGACGCTGGGTGCGGACCGGGTGGCAGTTTCCCGCTTCTGGTTGACGCAGTGACACAATCTGGTGTGGTTGTTGGGGTAGAGATCAGCCCCGACATGGCGTTGACCGCAAAAAAGAGAGTCGAAAAGAATGGCTGGACGAATGTCGAAGTGATAGTGGGAGATGCGAAGAAAGTTGAATTGCAAGGCACTTTCGACGCGTTGTTGTTGCTTGGCGCCCCTGATGTCTACGCATCTCCCGCGGCGTTAGCCAATCTTGCCCCATATTTGAAACGCGATGCGCGGATTGTTGCCTTCGGAGCCAAGCTTTCCCATCGCGGCTTGGGAAAGGCGTTCAACTCAATCTTTCGTTTGCTGTTTTCGAAAGCCACCTTCTCCTCGACTCCCCAACTGGACTATGAGCCGTGGAAAACGCTTGAGAGCTGCGTTGGTGCGCTTGCGGTCGAAGAACTCTTCTTTGGCTGGATGTTCATGGCCTGGAGCCTGAGAACACGGGAATGATCGGGTCATACACAGCCGAGCAACAAATCTCCATTACCGACAACTCTTTCAAGTGGCGAGTTACGGGCAACTCTTCCTAATCTTGTAAAGGAAGGGTTGCTGACCACTCATCCAGAACCGCCCCAGGTGTTTCAACACTATCTACCTCATCGCGGATTCGATGTCCTCAGCCGAATAGGGAACTCCCGGGGTCAGCAGCTCTGCGCCATCCCTAGTAATGAGGTACATGTCTTCCAGGAAAAATCCCTGGCCATCGATCGAGGCGATCGGCTCAAAGTTGATCGTCGTTCCCAGCCTGAGTGGCCCCACCGGGCGACCGGCCATCAGGTTCGTCGTATGCACTTGCCAGTACGGAACATTCTTGCGATCTGACCAGGAATCGATCGCTTGCTGCGCAAGCGGAGTCTTTGCGGATGCTCGATGACGAAGCAGTTCTGCACGCCAGGCGTCGAAGACCTGGTCGACAGTGGCCCCGTCGTGCAGCCCGAGGACACCAGCATGATATGCCGCTACGAATATCTGCCAGGTCTCTCTCTGATCTTCGTCATAGTGGCCGGAGACCGGAACTGTCCGCCCCAAATCTCCTATGTAGTGGTCCTGTTCGCATCCCACATCAAGGCGCACCAGGTCGCCGGAGCGCATATTTTGGTTCAGGTGATCGTAACGCGCGAGGGATGTAAAAGGCCGCGGGAAGACCGCATTGTCTCCTGCCATTGCCCACGGCCAGAAAGAGGAACCATGCGCGCCCACGCTCCAGCATGTGTTTTCGACCACCGCTTCGACGCTCCGTTGTGACACGCCTGGTCGAATGGCACGCATTCCGGCCATTACGGCAGCCACAGTCGCCTTCGCAGCCGAGCGCAGAGCAGCAGCCTCCTCCGCACTCTGAACCGCCATAAGGGCCTCGATTCGTTCCCCCGACTCTTTGGCTTCAAAGGCGGGCCATCTTTGCAGGATGATCTGCAGCCAGGTCGGAGCCTCCGGCGACTTCGGGCTGAGAAGGTTGGCTGGCAGTTCAGCGAATGTCGACAGATCGTCGCCATAGTACAGGGGCTCCGCCTCGCCGGCGTGTGAGGCTAGAAACCCTTCCAATTCGGACCAGTCAACGACATGTTCCATCCCCAAGCGTTTTGTCGCTTCCGGTCCGGGCTGAATTTCCGGCTGTAGACCGATTCTCAAAAACGGTGGTTTGGACGGCAAGAAAAGCCAACTTTCGCCCGATCTTCCGTCGATGGCGAGCACGGCCCCCACCGTGTTCCCCAAGCCCGTGAAGTAATAGAAGAAAGGGTCCTGGCGGAAACCATCAGCGGTGAGATCTAGCTCGGAACTGGCGTGAAACAAAAGAATCCCGTCGCGGAACGCAGCGGCGGCTCGCTGCCGGCGCTCGTGTACAACCGTGTTTTGAGATGTCGCCGTGCATGTAAAACCGATGAGAACAATTCCCAGAATCAATCCAGGAAGTCGCATGGCCGAATAACTTAGCACGCAGACCGTGACATTCATAGTCCCCCACAATTGGTCTCTAGGAAGAGTCTCTCTGCCGGCGCGTTTGTGGGCGAGTGACGGGCTACTCTTCCCTGATCTTGTAAGGTAAGGTGCCGACAATTCGGATCCAATCTCGCATTGTTGTGCCGGAGCTGCACATTCTGCGCTGGGTGTACACTCAGGAGCGAGTTGGGAGGTCAACTTAACATTTCACGCACGGGCCATCTGAAGTCCTCTCTTCCAGAAAGTTCTAACCTGGGCATGGAGGCAAACATAACGCGGCGCGACTTTCTCGGCTCTGCCCTGTTGGCTTCCGGATCCGCGTTGCTCGGAGGTCTGGCTCCCGCGGAGCTACTGGCTCAGAATGATGACTTTACGGGTTACGGCGGGGTCGGCGACTACAGCACCGCGAATGGCAACACCTTTGATGTTCTCGAAGCAGGTCATGCGATTCGTGACCGCGCGTACGATCCACTTCCCAAGGACATCATCGATACCGGCGAGCTCTACGACTGCATAGTCATTGGTGGCGGAATTAGCGGACTCGCCGCCGCACTGTTCTTCCGGCGTGACGCCGGCGCGGGAATGAAATGCCTGATCATTGAAAACCACTCCATTTTCGGTGGTGAGGCGAAGCAAAATGAGTTCTTGGTCGAAGGCAAGCGGCTGATCGCACACCAAGGCTCAGCCATCTATCAGGTTCAATATCCGCACAGCTTCCTTGCAGGGTTCTACGAATCGATCGGGTTACGAGCACCGCGGCTGACATATCAAAGTTGGGCTGGACCAGACCCAGAGTTCCCCCTCTCCAATACTCCTTATCAAGCGGTGGGTTTGCAGCATGGACAATACGGGTTTTGGTTTGGTGCAAAGTTCAATCAGAGACCAGGAATGTGGTTGACGGATCCCCTCGGAAAGAACCTTGACGGCGCTCCCGTTTCGAACGCAACTCGCCTCGAATGGCTGCGCTGGCTGAAAGGCGATCCGGCGGGAGGCACAAAGTTCGAACATCCCAAAGTGGAAGGGGATGCGATTTCCCGGTATCTCGACTCCATCACGCTGGAACAGCACTATATGGAACGCTTCGGTCTTAGCCGAGAAACCGTTCGCGCGTTCCTCTCGCCAGTGGAAGGCGGTGGCGCGGGCTTAGGGCCGGATGCTCTATCTGCATACTCAGACTATGCGTTTGAAATGCTACATCCTTTACCGAAAGAAAACGGTGGTTCTGATCAGATGTTTCCAGGCGGTAACGCGACAATTGCGAGACTGATGTTGAAAAGTTTTATTCCTACCGCAATCAATGGTCCACCAAGCGTGGAAGGAGTTTGCCAGAACCGCGTGAACTTTGCCGCTCTGGATGCCGCCGGAGCCGCAATAAGAATTCGCCTGTCGTCCACTGTCATCCATGTCCAGCATGACGGGGAAGCCAGCAAAGCCGACTCCGTTTCGATCGCATATTCCAGGAAAGGCAAGTTGTATCGCGTCAAGGCGCGCTCAGTTGTGATGGCGGGCGGATCTTGGACCACGAAACACACTGTGAAGGATCTTCCCCATACCCAGCGCCAGGCATACCAGCAGTTTTACCGCTCCCCGGCCATGATGGTTAACGTTGCGGTCAGAAATTGGCGGTTTCTATACAAGATGGGAATGAGCGGGTGTCGTTGGTTCGAAGGGTTGGGTAACTACCTGGAGGTTCGCAAACTGGCACTGACCGGCGTTGAAGATCCAACGATCGGTCCAGACTCGCCGATCGTACTCAGCTTGAAAGTTTTGTACTCATACCCTGGAACTGCAACCGAAGAGCAAGGGAATCGCGGCCGCGCAGAGATACTGGGAACATCTTTCAGAGATTATGAACGACAAGTCCGTGAGCAATTTAGTGAGATGTTCGCGCGCGGGGGCTTAGACGCGCGACGCGACATCGCCGGAATTATCTTGAATCGCTGGGGACATGCTTATCTGAGCCCGCAACCCGGGTTCTTCTTTGGGCGCGATGGTCAACCTGCTCCCCGCGAGATTCTGCGGAGTGCGCCATTCGGCCGTGTCGCATTTGCGAATACCGATCTAGCCGGAGCCATGGACCATCGTTACTCGATACTCGAAGCAAAGCGAGCTGTGGGTCAGGTGCTTGATGAGGTTTTGGCCTAACACCAGAACAGCTGACCTTTGCGCTCGGATCATGACTGAACAATGGGCCTGTGAGCACCCCGCGACAGCAACAGGCCAAAACGGGATCTGTTGCACTCCGAACAGTATCAATCGTGTCTGACGAGTGTGGGATGTTTCAGTTTTTCTCGCTCACGGTCCAGAACGGTTCCTTCGTCGCCACGAACTCAACCGGCAGCTTCTTCACTCTAGCGCGGACCCTATGAAATTCGTCGGATTGGGCGAGCGTGGAGCGTAGAATTGGGCCACGCAAGGTGCGAACATGACTCATCTTCTGCGCAAGCTGTGGCGGCATGACGAGGGCCAAGACATCGCCGAGTATGCGGTAATGCTGGCCGTCATTCTGGTGATTGTGGTTGGGACGATTCGCCTGGTCGGAAGCAATGCGAACAACGTATTTTCGGCCGCAGCGAGTTCCATTCAATAACCCGGCCCGAATGAACGATCGCCGCACCTTTCGGTTCTCACAGCACCCGTGCGAGGATTTCTGCTGCGGATAGAGAAAAGACGGCGTATCATCGGCGCCTGTGTTGATACTGGCTGTCTCCCAGTTATGACTCGCAACCACGGAAATCCCAATTGGGGACGTCCGACTTCGTCCTCCCCGGCGCTCGCTACCGAATTCGAGCTGCGGGTTAAGCAATTGCAACTCACGCCCGAGATGTATGCCTCGTCGGCAGAACTGTGGACTTGGTGCCAGCAAAATAAAAACCGTGTCTACATCCCAGAATGGCTGCTTGACGAGTGGCGCATCACCGTAGATCCAACCTTCAGCGACGCCGCCTGACAACTTGGGCGATTTTCGGGTAGGAGCACAGCCCCCGCGGTACTAGCCGCCACGCTCTCGCAACCAACGCGCGATCGTGCGTGGGCAAAATCGCACGCATCCGCCGATCCTCAGGCTCGGAATGCGACCCGACTTGGCCATTTTGTACAGGAGGATGGGCGATATAGCCAAGATCTCCGACAATCGTCGCGCCGTCAACGCGCCGTCGAAAGACGAGATTTGGTCGGCCAAGGTTTTCGCATTGGAAGTATCTACATTTACTTGTCCCTGTCGGCCTGCTGGGTGCAGAGACCGCGCGGACTGACGAACGCGGCGCCTCACAGTTGGTTTGGAGGTCGCCAACGCTTCCTCGTTGCGGTTGAATGTATGACTCACAATGAATGACCTGCACTGTTCTCTCCCCAATCACGAACGTCTTACTCCATACACGTAAAGCCTTGCTTTGCGGGCGCTCAGGATGTGCATGGGCTAGCCTTTTTCAGCTGTTAAGGAAGTCTTCCAAGGACACCTCTTTACTTCGCTCTGGAGCGGCTACCGCCGTGCGTAGCACGAGCATCACAAGGACCTTGATGTAATCGCGGCGGAGCGCGTCCAGCTTCTTACTGGCAGGGTGCTCAGTAATTGCACCGGTCTTGAGATTCGTTTGGTACGCGCCGTTCGCTTGCACCCTGGCCCACGCGCTGGCAATGTCAGCCGCGATAGTGGCGGCAAGGGACAACGGGGCGCGGTGCGCCGCGCTCACTTGAATTTGTGAGGCGGCCAACTCCGAGATGAGCCGGTCCCACTCCGCGTAAGCGCGGGCGGATAGGTTGGCGGGCTTCAGCGGTGCGCCCGGCTTTAGGTTGGGGTCGGTCTTGACGGTACGCGGCATTTTATAGTCCTCCGAGTGGGGCGAATTAAAAGCGAATCTATTTTGATATATGGCTCAAAACCATGGGCGGCGCTCTTCGTGAGGTCACCTGTCAACATTTCCGGGACCTTCCTTGGCCGCAACCTGTAGCCCAGACCGTCCGCCATGTTCGGGAGGTGTGGGCGGCGGCGCCCTGTTAAGATCCAGGACACACCTATTGTGTTTTGCAACACTCGCACCGCTGTGGATAGGACTTTGGACACGGCTCATAATTGTCTTACCTCTTTAGTATGAATAACATGGAAGCAATGGACACGTGGACACGGCTTGCCGCCGCTCAGTTCGGGCTCTCACTGCGTCTACTAAGTAGTAGTTAATTGTCTGAACCAACATATGCTATATACCCTGTCCAGCGTGTCCACGCTTTATGGCTTTACGGCTAGTTCCACGTCCACAAAGAAGTACAAACGCCCGGCATCAATGCGCCGCCGTTCGTACCTGAATCTCGCTTTCAGCCCGTCAAGGATCTGCCCGGCGCGTTGATCACCGCTCGCCCACATACCGGGCAGCCACTTATTGATAGCCGCCTCCATGTCACTGAGACTCACGGAAGCGTCCGGAATCTCGCGGATGCGGTCTTCCACGAACTGCTGAGTAAGGTCCAGGTCTTCAAACAGCTCATGGGTTGCATCGAGGATACTCCGCGGTGCTCGTAGCCCGTGCTCAATTACATCAGGGCACACCGTAATCAGCTTGTGCAGCACTCCGGCTGCCTCAACCTGGAGGTCACTTTCTAGCCGCTTATCCTGCTTGGCCTCGTCAGAGTAGTCAGCTTTGAACGGGATGAAATGTACGCGGCCCCGAAACGCAGGGTCCGCTGGCAGGTTGGGTTTGTCATTCGTGGGCAACAGCAACTTGTGAGTGGGCGAGAATTGAACGTCATCCTGTCGCATCTTCGCGCCGCTCAGCGTGTCACCACCTGAAAGAATCTTCAGCACCGGCAGATTCAACCGTCCGCCAACAGTCTCTTGCACCGTGGCCATGCGCATCCCCTCGAACTTTGCGAAGGTCCGCTTAGCAGAATCGCTGTCATCCCGAGTATTCGCGGTAATTTCCGATGGCCGGAGGATTACTCCGAATGTGCCCTCGCATAGAATCTTCATCAGCAAGCGCAGGAGCACGCCTTTGCCGTTCCGCCCGCGGCCCCACAGGAAAAACAATCCCTGATAGGGCATCCCGGTTAGGCACAGAGCGCACAAGCGCACGAGGTATGCGGCCAGCTCGCCGTCGCCCAGTGTAATTTCCTTTAGAAACCGGTCCCACCGCGGAGTGGCTACATCTTCGGGTGCGATGTACAACCGCTTCGTGATGCAGTCCTCCCGCCTCATGGGGCTCACTTTCCCGGTTCGCAGGTTCACAATCCGAGCACCCGGCAACCCCAGTGAATACACGTCAGCGTCGAACTCTTCGCGCCGTACCGGAGGCAGCAGTGGGCGGACCTCTGTCAATACGTTGGTGGCGAAAGGGGCGGATAGCAGGATCAAGCGGTAATCTTTCTTGCCTTCCTCCGGCTCGGGGTAGCGAACTGCACCCCAAACTATGAAATTCGATCCGTGATAGATCTTCTCCAGATTCTCGATCTCTCGGGTGGGCAGGAATCTTCTGACCTCCTCCAAGGTCCTCTTTCGCTGGATCGTATCCTCGAAATGTCGCTGCGCCGAGGCATTGCCGCCAGCGACGACGAGGAAGACTTTTCTGGAAATCAATAAGGGCATTTGGCACGCCTATCATACGGCGAAGACTTCAAAACTCAAAAAGCGTCTAAGACTTGAGGACTATCGGTAGTAAGGTTGGTCGGGGGTGCGAGTAGAACCGGTCCGTCCTGCTATCATCAGTCAGGGGTCCCAATGAAACACATGTCCGTCGTGGTCCAGCAGTTAAGAAGAGAACGTGAACAGGTACAGAAGCAGGTCCAACGAATAGACGCAGCACTCGCAGCGTTAGGCAGTGTCAGCTCGAGCGCCGCGTCACGCACAATGTCCGCAGCCGGTAGGCGCAGGATCAGCATGGCGCAGAAAGCGCGATGGGCGAGGGCGAAGGGTCACGCGCCGAAGCCGAAGCGAACGATGTCAGTAGCAGCGCGAAGGAAGATTGCGGCGGCGCAGAGAGCGCGGTGGGCTAAGGTAAAGAGGGCGGCGTAAAAGGAAGCCGGGGGCGGTGATGCGGGCCGCCCTGGTTCCAGGAACCGCTCAAAGCACAAGATACTGTCCTCGACTAACTTGCTTAACCAGCGCACGATCCGACTCGGCGCAGTCGCACGCGCCCTTGTTGTTCATGTTGATGCAGTGGTCCGAGGGATGAATGAACTGTGCCTTGCTCCCGATACCGGGAAGTTGACCAACTAAGTCTGCCCACTCGCTGGTGGCAAGCACATCCCCTCTATGCGGGATCAGGGCTTGTCGTAGCGGCTCATGCCACGTAGACACAAACTTCCAACTCATGTTGCTACCGCTCCTTCAATGTAGCGCACGAAGTCTGCGCCTTTAGGCAGGAGAGCGAAAACTTGCTCGTTAGGGCCAAGCTGAGTGTTCATGCGTTCAACTGCAATAACCAAACCCAGCCCTTGTAGTTTAAGAAGGATGCTGTTCATCTCTCCCGGCAAAACGGTGCCTGGTACTTGTGGCGGTTTTTCCCTCCACAGCACGTTAACCTGATGAATGTCCAGTCTCCAGCCATTGCGGCTGTGAGCCTCAAACTGAGAATCGTACATTTGGCTGAGAGCAACAACGTCCTGGTCGCTGAGGTCACGAGCGACCCGCATCATCTCCTCTGCCTTGTCGAAATTGCTCATCGGTCCTAGCGTGATCGCGTGCGCGAGAATTTTTCCGATCCTCTTTACCCTCTCGGAGTCTCGCAGGTCCTCAGCCTTCCGCGTCGCGTCCAACACGAGCTTTCTCGCTCCATCTCGCCTCGAAGGGTCTTCCCAAAGGTCGTCAAGGATGGCCGACACGCGTTTCAGCTCTTCCCACATGGTCTTGAGCATCAACTCGCTGTTCTCGATTCGCTGCTTTTCCGACTCGTATCGCACGGCAGCGACGAGAGGCCCTGCTCCCGGCACCTTGGCGATGGCCTTCAGAATTGCATCGACTGTGGTGGGGAGTCTTTGCCTCTCGTCGCTCGCAATGAGAGCTTCCACTTGCTCGAAAGGGTTGTCGGAACTCATGGCGCGACCTCCGAAGAGTGTTCGGCCCGTACGGCGATGCAATAGTAGCCATCCGCCCCTCCGCCTGTCTCTGGCCCTTTGGTTGACCCGCCGCTGCACGTTGGTGCCAGCGGGGACCGTCAGCTCTTCTTCATGTCTATTTCTCCTGCCTCTCGCTCAACATGGCACGGTATTCTCGCTGCGGATCGGGGTCACACTCATGCACATCGAACTTGCTTCCCAATACTCCTCGGCTCCACTCGCGTCACGTATGAGCGCGGACGGCGTGAAGAACTTGCGCTCGCATCTGGCCATGAAGCCAGCGCCGGAACCTTGCCGTCGTACCGGAGGATGACGAAGCGGCGGTCATTGTGCCAGGCCGGTCTGTGCATCGGGGTAACGCACGAATGAGCGCCAAACTGCTTCGCGATCACGCCGAACTTGATCCCGTCTGGGAAGGTATAGGTTAGCTGGCAATCTCTATACTGCACGAAGCGGCCCTCGGGGGAGATTTAGGATACTGATTGCGGTGAGGAGGAGACGGCGGAGGACTGTTGGCTGACATTCATGTTCCAACTCTCCACGTACACAAGTGGATCATACGCTCTTATTGATCGATGGCTGTGCGCGTGGTCACGTTCTCACGGCACATCGGAGTTAACGGAGATGCCCCAAGTCTTCAGCAGCCACTCGGGGATGTAAAACTTGTTCCGATTGTCCTGGCACCAGCGGCGCAGTTCGCCAGAGTCTATATAGGTCGGCGCAGTGAGTCCCAACTCATCGGCGCGCCTCTCGAACGCAGGTGGTACGGCGGGTGGAATGGCGGGTGCTTGCCCGCTCGACCAACCCAAGCTTCGATGTCTGCCATTCATTATTGTCCTCATGTTCGCACTATCGGATGAAGGCATTCTCAACAAGTGGCGGCCGCCTGTCTGTGGCCCGATGGTGAACTGGCCTCACACGTTGGTGCCGGTGTGGCCAACAAGGCGCGGTGCTCCCACTGCGGATCGATGGCTGTGCGCGTGGTCACAAACCAAGTTGGGCTCTCCATGAAGCTACAGCGTTCGCTGTATGTTCCAAGAACATTTCATCGGGATATGCTCCGAGCAATGCCCCAGGCGGTCACGGGTTAGCGTCGTCCTCCCAAAGCTCGGCATTTCGACCCTTTCGACCGCCTTTCATTTTCCTCACCCTCTAGGAATCTGAAGCGTGCACTCCCGTCGTCTAGAAGACCGCATCCGCGAACTGTGCGTCCAAGCTGTCTCCTGTGGTGATGACGACCTTCCAGAGACTATGGCGCAACTCCGATCCGCTCTACGCCAACACGTCGAGGGTGTGCGGAGGATGGCGGTTGAGCAAATCCAAGAAAGAGAGGAGCACAGATCACGCGCGAATGAATAACATGAGCAGCGGCTGCAGCTGTCAAAATTGCTGGAGAAATTTCGTCATGCTGGATTCGCTGTATTGACCGATCCAGCAGCGCCGACTACCCTCGGCAACATAATACGCGGGCGGTCATGGGATAGCGTCGGTGCGAATCGCCACCGACATTTTGGGTCCGACCGCCCTTGATTTTTCCTCGCTCTCCTGTTGCATCTCCCAACGATTGAGTGTCGAGCCGAAATGGCACCTGCGTGCGCGCCACGCATCACGTTCGGGCCATTCCGCTACCTACTGGCAGTCTCCTAACCTTGATCTTGCTGGCGGCTGGGGCAACTTCCAACGGAGCGGTGACGTTTCAATGGTCTGCGCCCCGCCGCCAGTCCACGTCCGGAGGGCGACATAGGTGCCAAACGTCCCCGACCCTTCTGTCCCAGGCGGGCCAATCTGCAGCATCTGCGGCCAACCCGTGAAGCTTGAGACGAGCAAGACGGACGAATTCGGGCACGCT
>Ga0222749_10000295_pt1 | contig 31431 bp, 20 predicted proteins | sample IncBWH2Mmetat_FD_197234 | JGI IMG/M metagenome (GOLD analysis project Ga0222749, IMG submission 197234) | Metatranscriptome of lab incubated forest soil microbial communities from Barre Woods Harvard Forest LTER site, Petersham... | ecosystem: Environmental > Terrestrial > Soil > Temperate... | reverse complement strand
TTCTCGCGCTCGCAGGCACGCTGTGGGTCTTCCCCCGACCGCAGGGCGACGCGGGGCTGCTGGCGAAGCGGCTCGAGACCCTCGAATCGCAGATCCATCGCGTCGACCACGAGGAGCTCCGGGACCTCCTGGGCAGGGAGCTGGCGCTGCTCCGCCGGGAGCTGGAGCTCGCGCGCGCCGCTCAGTCTCTCTTCCCGTAGCCACGGCGCGCCCCGTGCCGATCAGGAAGATCCGCGTTGGGCGCTTTCGCGGCTTGTCCCGTGGAGAGACTGAGCCATCTCCCCCTCAGGGCTCACATTCCCCAGCGCATGGCGTCAGCTCGACCCTCCTCTTCGTCATCGGAGGGGCGACGGCGCTGAACCCGTTGGGTGGGACTCAGGTGCGCCCTGCCCAAGCGGGGAAGACCTCCGAAAACAGGGATTAACGGAACTGATGGGGCCTGCTAGTCGCTCATTGGGACCTTGAGGGTGTCCAAAGACACAACCGCCGCGGGGACCGGGAGCCGATCGCCAGGAGCAGGCGCTGGACTTCGTCGGGTCCGGGACACGGCGTCTTCCCCACGGACCGATCGAACTGGGGGGCCCGGATTCGGCGGAAGGGGTTCCTTGGCGGGAGGCCAGGAGGTGGGTCGTCGAGATCAAGGATGCGCCCGTCGGTTCGCAAAGACCTCGACAAGAATGTCTCCTCGAACTTCCAGAGGCCAATTTGGCTGACCGCACGGGAATAGCTCTGTACGGCGGCGGGATGGGAGTACGCTTCCAGAAGGAAGGCGCGATCCACGTTCACGTCGGCCCTCTCGAGCCAAGGGGCGCGGTGGGGAAAGCACTCATCCCATGAGGGTGTCAAGACCTTGAACTGGCGGCCACGACCTCGTTCGGGGGGCGCACCGGCCGCAAGGGGGGGACCGGAGGTGCACCTTTGACTCGATGCAATCCGCGTGCTTCGACTGGCCCGCCCCGGCGGGCGCGCGGGCAGGCAGAGCATCCGAGATCCAACGGGATGAACCGGCCCCGAACCGAACCTCGCCGCCTAACGATGGCCGCCGCCGTGCTCCCCCCCACCGCCGCGCTCTCCCCCTCCGCGCTCTTCGTGGCCGCTCCCGCGCTCTTCATGGCCCCCTTCGCGCATTTCGTCACGCCCTCTTCGTAGCCCCAGCCCCCCTCCTCATAGACGGATCGGCGACTACCAGGCCAAATGCACCCTCCAACGCCCGGGAGCAGCAAAACCAGAAATAGCATTTTCCTAAGCATCGTGGCCTCCTTCTGGCCTTGGGGAGCAGGATGCGCTTCCCGAAGACCAGTCTTCGGTGCTATCTACGTCATCGCTCCTGGAAAGAGCCATCCCTTGCCGACCGCGAGGGGGAACCGTGCGCCCGCCTGCGCCCATGCCGAAGGCGCCCTCCGGGGCGGTCGCCCGCAGGCCGTCCGCCGTCCTGGGCGGGGGGGTGAAGGAGTGGCTCCGCCGCGCTGCCCACCTCTTAGGGTGTTCCCGGCTTCCTGCCTCAAAGAGAGGAGTCCCCTCTCTTCGGTGAAGTCCTAAAATCTCTGCCAAAGGAAAACCACGGTGTAAGCTCTCGGGGTCTGGAAAACCTCGAACGACTACTACCAGCACGCCTCGCCTGAGCAGCGCGAGGAGGGACGACGCAGCGGCTACGAGAAGCGGCGTATCCTGACGGCGGAGGGAGCGGTCGAGGTGAAGCTTCCCCAGGTGCGCGACGGGAAGAAGCCCTTCCACTCGAAGATCGTGGAGGCCTACGTGGCGCGAACGGCGAGCCTGGAGGATCTGGTGAACAGGATGTACGTTCACGGGCTGTCGACGCGCGACGTGGAGGTGGTCCTCCAGGACCTCCTCCAAGGCCGCGGAATCTCTCGAAGCGTCGTGAGCCAGCTCACTGAGCGCCTGGCGGAAGATTTCGAGCGGTTCCGGAGGCGATCGCTCCGGGAGGAATGGTTCTGGTACCTGTTCCTGGACGGCACGTACGTGAAGTATCGGGTGGAGAGCGAGAAGAAGGAGCCGGTGCTGGCGGCCTACGGCATCCGGGAGGACGGCAAGAAGGTCCTGTTGGGACTGGCCCCCGGAAGCCGCGAGTCGACGGCGGCCTGGAAGAGCTTCCTGAACGACCTGCGCACTCGGGGCCTCCGAGCTCCGCTGGTGGTCACATCCGACGGAAATCCCGGAGTCATGGCCGCGATCGAGGAGGTTTGGCCGCACAGCCTCCGCCAGCGATGCCAGAAGCACCGCCTGGAGAACGTGCTCGACTGCGTCCCCGTGGAGCACCACGAGGACTTCAAGCGCGCGATCTTCCCGGCGTTCCACCACGAGGGCAGCCACGAGGAAGGGCTGGCGCTGGCCAGGAAAGTGGTGGAGAAGTACGAGAGGAAGTTCCCGGAGGCGATGAGGATCCTCTCCGAGGACCTCGAAGCCTGCCTCGTCGTCCTGAAGCTCCCTCTGAAGCATCGTCGCGTCGTGCGGACGACGAATCTCCTGGAGCGGCTGTTCGGGGAGAACCGACGGCGTACGAAGGTGATCCCACGCTTCTTCCAGGAGGGCGCGGCGATGAAGCTGATCTACGCCACCCTCGTGGCCGCATCCAGAAAGTGGCGCGGCGTGGAGATAACAACGGTGATGTACCGCGAGCTTTCCGAGCTCCGGGATCAGGTGCTTCCAAAGCAGGAGTGGCAACTGAAGGCAACGGCGTAATGAAGGCGGAGTTGGGAGGTCCAACCGATGGGCATAGTATGATGCGTACAGAAGAGGTTCAAATGCCGGATGAAGGGCTCGTAAGGCCCCAAGGGTGGAAGGTCGCCATTGGGTTCTGCACACTGTGGAACGTGATCTATGCCACAGTCAGCGCCGTTACGAACAGCCCGGTCTTCATCCTGCGAAGCGTGGTTCCTTCTTATTTCCTCCTTCCCGTTTACGCCTGGCTAGTCTGGGGGCTTTGGAAGCAGAAGTACGCTGCTTGGATTGTAGGCCTCATCGCTTGTGCTCCATTCGCACTTGGAGGTATCTCCAAGGCGGTCGCGGTGCTTATCCACGGAAACAGGACGATTATCCTCCCGATGGAGTCGCATCTTCAAGTCATCGGGGTCTGCGCCATCGTAACGAATGTTCTGATGGGTATTCTGTTGCTTGTGTATCGAGAAGAGTTTTCTCCGGAGTAGGGGGGATTTACTCGAGACTTACAGCGCGGCGAATTGGCAGAAGATTAAAGACTTGACCCTCTCTTCCGAGAGCAAGACATGCCCCGGAAGCAGAGGAGAATCGCGGCGACGTTGGCGATGATCGCGGCGGGGGTCTGGGCAACCACGCCGAACGAGGCCCAAAACACCGACGCCGCGATCCGGAGGATGAAGGCGGCCCTGTCTCGGCGGCCCATCCAGTAGATCGACGCCAGGCCGAGGATCGTTCCCATCCAGTCCAGACCGTAGTAGCGCACGCCCCTACACCACGCGGAGCGCGTTTTCTTGGAGAAGCGAACGGACGCTCGGGTCCTCGAAGAACCCGCTCACCGGTTGAGGTTCCGGAACCGGAACGGATGCCTCCTGCAGGCGGAGCTGCAGCCAGGCGACATCATGCCATTTCCCGAACTTGAACCCGATCTTGGGGTACACGCCGATCGGAGCAAATCCCAGCGACTCGTGAAGGCGAAGGCTGGCCGGGTTCGGCAGCGTGATTCCCGCATAGGCGTTGACGTATCCCTGGCGGCACAGCAGTTCGAAAAGGGAGGCGTAGAGCGCCCGACCCACTCCGCGTCGGCGGGCTTGGGCATGGATGTAGACGGAGACCTCCACGCACCATTGATAGGCCTTGCGGGCGGCGCGGTGGGGCGAAGCGTAGGCGTATCCGAGGACCTCGCCGCCGATCTCGTAGACCAGCCAAGGATACCGTTCGCGCTGCTCCTGGATTCGCCGCTCCATCGCCCGGGCATCCGGAGGGTCGACTTCGAACGAGGTCGCGCTCTCGGAGACGAAGGGAGCATAGATTTCTCGGATGGCCTGGGCGTCCGAGATTTCGACGCTACGGATGATCCTTCCCATGCCGACGCTCCTTCCCTTGGACACTTTCCCGCCAGCCGCGGATCGCGCGAGCGACCTCGGTGAGAAAACAGATGACTGTTTCACACTCGGCCGGCGAGCGATTCTCGACCAGCGGCCCCAGGTGAGAAAGAAAGGCGTTGTGCGCGTGCTGGTAGAGCTTCTTGCCCCTCGAGGTCAGCCGGACCTGCAGGCTCCGTCGGTCATCCGGATGATCTACCCGCTCCACAAGCCCCTTGCGTTCGAGCTGATCGATGACTCCGGTCATCGTGCTTAGCCGGACCGCCAGCAGAATCGCCAAGTCGCTCATGCTTTGTGGACCCTTGAAGTAGAGATCTCTCAGGCAGTAGGACTGCGAGACGGTTAGTCCGTCGTACAGCCGCTCCTCAAGGCTCCTGAACTGATAGAGCTTGGCCAGGTCGTTCAGGGCTTCGTCCAAATCCAGGAGGGGCCGGGTGGCTTTGTTCATGACTTAATAGTACGAGATCCGTATTATACGAGTCAAGTAGTAATGGCCCCATCAGAGTATGAGGGAGTTCCGGTGCTCTCCGTCGGGCGCGCTTGCGATCGCCTCCAGAGGTAGGTCCACGTTTCGCTCTGGTCCTTGATCCACTGTTCGTGGCCAGCCGTGGCACCCACCCCCCAGGGGCCCCCTTCCCCGCCGGAGGGAGGGAGGGCGGCCGCAGGGCGCAGTTGGCCGGTGAACGATGACCTGAGCGCCGCGCCTTCGGGGGAGGCTACGCTTCCCGTGGAGAAAGGAGGCGCAGCATGCTTACGAGGGGTGTGGTTCTCGGAAAGCGGCGTCGCCCGTTCTGTGTCCCCACGGCTGACAGTAGGGTGATCGTGGAGCGGAAACCCCCAAGGTAGCCCGGGCGCCTCCCTCCTGGTCGCCCCCCTGGATCTCCAATTCGCCGCATTTTCTTCCGGTTTTCAAAAGAGAAACGTCGAATTACGGGTAAATATCCCCGGCCGATCAGGGGCCCTGTTGTTTACGTAAACGGATTGCTCCGTTCCTGCTGGACGTCGGCCGTTTGAATGGTGGTAATGATTCCCTTGCGGGGCCAGTCGCAGGGGAACGGATCGCTGACCCGCCACGGAAATGCTTCGAGGAACGACCTCATGATGGTCCTTGCGTGCCTTTGGACGTGCCTTGCGCAAACGTCCCCCTGGGAGCCGCTCAAGCTTCCCGAGGCGGCGGTGGGAAAGACGCTGCATGGCGTTACTTCCATCGACCGCCAGTCCGGCTGGATCGTGGGCGACAAGGGTCTGTGCTTTCAGTCAAAGGACGGGGGCCGGACCTGGAAACTTCGCCCGCTCGGCACCCAGGCCACGCTGCGCTCGGTCCGCTTCCTGAACGACAAGGTCGGCGTCCTGGTCGGTGACGGCGACCCCGAAGCCCCGAAGCCGACGGGGCACGTGGTGATGGGTCGCCAGATGTATTCCGGCACCGTCCTTTTTACCGTAGACGGGGGCGAGACCTGGCGGAAGGGCCACGCGCCCACCAATTTCGAGATCCATTGCGCCGAAAGCAGCGGAGGTCCCGTGCAGTTCGGCATCAGCGGCGGAGAGGCCCACCTCGACGGGGATATCCTTCGCAGTGCGGCGGACGTCCGCGTCTGGAACGGGACCGACTTCAACAGTTCCCGCTGCTATCGGGCGCTGTTCGACATCCGCGCCCTCGACGGCAAGCAATGGATCGCCGCGGGCTCGGCCGTGAGCGTGGGATTCGTTCCGCCCCCGACCGACCCGCTCTATACGAATGCCAAGTGCCGCGTGCTGTACAGCCAGGACGGGGGCGACCACTGGGCGCCTTCGAAGGGAAGCGAGGGGACGGGCTGCCTGCGCGGGCTGGCCGTCGCCCCCCAGGGACTTCGCGTCCTGGCGGTGGGGGATGCCGGTGCCCTTCTGACCAGCGAGGACAAGGGGGCCAGCTGGAAGGCCCTGAGCAGCGGGTGCGCGCAGGATCTGATCGCCGCGGCGTGGAGCCCGACGGAACCGCGGACGGTCGTGGCGGTCGGCGACCAGCAGACGGCCCTGCTGAGCGTCGACGGCGGCCAGACCTGGAAGCGGACCTCGTCGGGGGCTTCCGGCGCCCTGCTGGCGGTGGCCCCGTTTGGAGACGGGTTCATCGCCGTTGGAGAATCCGGGCTGGCCCGGCGGGCGCTGGCCAAAGCGCTCCGGGACGCCAAGGCATCGGAGCCCCCCGCGCCGTCCGCCAAGCCCGCGGGCAAAGGTCCGACGAAGGCGCAGCTGGAACGGGCCCAGGTGGGCGCCGCCTCGCTCTACCAGTTCGACCTCGACATCCCGGCGATGAAGATGAAGAGCTCCTGCCAGAAGGAGGAGAAGATCACGGCGCTGTCTCCGACCGGGTACACGGTGGAGGTCGAGGTGGTCAAGGGAACCCCTCCTCCCGGTCAACCCGCCAAAGGCGCCGTGCAGATGGAATTCGACTCGGTCGTCGATTATGGCACCTGGAAGGTGGGGGAGGTCCGGGACGAGAGCGGCAAGGAGGGGAAGCTGTCGCGGACACGCCTCGCCGACGACGCGGTCAAGGTCGGCGAAAAGAGTTGGGACTGCATCGTCGTTTTGACCAAAGCGCAGACTTCCGACGGCGGCACGACCGTGGAGAACAAGTCCTGGTTCGCGAAGAGCACGGAGGTCCCGGGCCTGGGATTTGTCAAAGAGGAGATCGTTCAGGAAGTGGCGGCTCCGCAGGGGAAGATCCGGGTGTCTCAGACCACGGCGCTGCTGAGCTTTCGCCGGATCAAGGAATAGCCCGGTCCTCGAGGGCTTTCCGCTTGAGCGGTTCCTTCTCGTCGGGCGCGGACTTCCGGACCTTCACGTCGTCGCACCAGGATTCAGCGAGAACGACCCGTTACCAAGCCGACACCAGAGGACGCCAAAGATCGGCCTCGCATTCTCCTTTCGCTGTAGGAGTCAGGAAGCCATCTCTGCTCCCCTCCCCCTTTGGTTCGCCCCGCCGGGCCCCGGGAAGGGCCGGCGGCCGCAGGCCGCGCCCGGCCGGCCAGCGCCAAGATTGCGGCCGATTGTAGAAAACTCTGCGAGTGCACTCCGGAGCATGACGAGTCACGATCGACTCCGGGCTCCCGTCCACGTCCTGATCTCGCCCCTGATCCCCGCGACGTGCCCCGCCGCGGTCTCCTGCCCGGCCTTGCGCAGCCCGGCCGCGATCCGGCCTAGCATCGTCTCAAAGCCCCGCAGATCCTTCTGCGAGAAGACCGAGAGACTTGGATAGGCGCGCCACTCGACGAGCAGCTCCCGGAGCAGGCCGGCCAGCTTCTTACGCCCCGCCTTATCGAGCACGGTATCCAAGAGCCGCAGCGGGCCGAGCGAAAACTCAAAGAGCCGCCGCTCGACCACCTCGGGGAGGGGTTTGATCCGCGCACGCGGCATATGGGCCAATGATAAGCGATTACCATGACGACTGGATCATAGGATGTCAGTAGGTGAGCGAATGGCCGATGTATCCTAAGGCGGACGCAAACCCCTCAGAAGGCCCCTCGTCCTCCTCCGAAGGACAAGGGGCCGCTCTGGAGGAGTGCCCTTCTTATGGAAAAGACCGACGGCATCGCTATGGGGATCAACATCTCGGCCCTGCCTCCGGAGCTTCGGCGTCGCATCCTCGATGAGTCGGGCATGAAGCCTGCGGCCCCGGTGCGCCGGCGACCCCAACACGTGGCGGCACCGGCTCGGCTGACCCGGGTCTGTTCGTGCCGTTGCGAAATCTTCAGACCGGAAGGGAACTACCCCGAGCGTTGCGATGGATGTGGGAGGAAGTGGCCAACATAGTCTCGGTCTGGACCCGCATGTTCGGCTGTAGAGCCTTCGTCCCCCGGTGCGACCCGGAAAGTCCAGGATAGGCGAGACCCCCACGGCCTCTGGTCCGGGGACCCTGCGCCCCCCTCTCCGCGGCGACCGCCTCGGCGGGCATGAGTGCTCAAGGATCACCCAAAAGCACAGCTTACATTGCCGAGGGCGCTCGGGGGCCCTGCGCTCGTCCACGGCGTGGGGCGACCGCTGAGGACCCGGAACCCCTCGGTCGCCCCTGCACGGGGACTCCCGCCGAGTGCGGCGGCCTTCTCGCAGCCCAGAAGCGGCAGTCGAAACAGACGAACTTTCTCACCGCCCTCGACTCGCGAGCCAGATCAGGGTACTCGTCCTCAATCCACTCCAAGTCCGCAGCCTTGAGACAACCCAGGATCTCGCGTCGATCCGGAACATGGATGAAGGTCGGCCGGCCCAGTTCTTCGATTAACTCATCTCCGAACTCGTGGAGTTGCGGATCCTGCTTGCCGGCCCTCCACAGCGCCATCTCCTTGCGCCAGAGGGGTTGCGAGCTTGCTCCGCCTTGGCGTTCGTGGGTCGTGAAGACGAATCGTCCTCCCGGCACCAGGACTCGCCGGATCTCGCGAAGTGCGGTAATCCGAAGCGAGCGCCGGGGGATCGTCATCAACCCGTTGAAGGAAAAGAGGCATCCATCAAAAGACTTCGACTCAAACGGCAGTCGGCATGCATCCCCAACCCGGAAGCGTATCTTCAAACCCCGCCGGTCCGCGTTCAACCGGGCTTGACGAATCATGACGGGCGAGAGATCTGCGCCGATGATTTTCCTGTATCCTGCATCGTAGAGACCGAAGGTCGTCCTCCCCGCACCGCAACCGAGATCAAGGATGCGCCCTTCGGTTCGCAAATACCTCGAGAAGAATGTCTCCTCGAACTTCCAGAGGCCAATTTGGCTGACCGCACGGGAATAGCTCCGTACGGCGTCGGGATGGGAGTACGCTTCCAGAAGGAAGGCGCGATCCACTTTCACGTCGGCCCTCTCGAGTCAAGTGGCGCGGTGGGGAATGCACTCATCCCATGAGGGTATCAAAAACCTCGAAGCAGCGGCCACGGCCTCGTTCGGAGGGCACGCCGGGCGGCTCGGTCGAGCTGCCGACGTCGAGCGCCTCGAAAAGCGTATCGCCCACATCAAGACCGTCTTCCGGAGCCAACTCAGCCCCTGAAGAGCCCACGGACACGGCCGGGTCGCCGTAGGCTGCCTCCCCCGCCCACTCGAACGCTCGCGATCCTCGGTGGCTCCCTGACCCAATGAAGTCGAAGGAACGGTATAATTCGGATGTGATCCCGGTGCACCAGCTTTTTCTAGGTCTGGTGTTCGCCCCTCATTCGGCTGAGCAACCGAGCATCATTTGTGGTTGCGTAGGCATCTTTCTTGAGCCCCGACCCTCCGCCCCCTTGGAGTAGCGGCATGGCCGTCCTTTCCTGGTTGGCCGCGGTTTCTCTCCTGGGTGCCCCCCAGGGCGACGGGGCCAAGGAAATCCGTGACCTCATCCGGGGTCTAGCCTCGAGCGAACCCTCCCAGCGCGACTCGGCGTTCGAAAAGCTCAAGGCGATGGGTGAACGGACGCGTCCCGAGCTTGAAAAAGCCTCCCGCGACCCGGATTCCGAAGTTGCTTCGCGGGCCGGCACCCTCCTCCGAAGGCTCGAGATCGCAAGGGAGCTGCCCCCCGAGATCTTCACGCTCATGCCCACCGCGGTCGATCGCCTCGATCGGGGAAACCCCTCGGAGTGGGTGTCCCTGTTCCTGGAACTGGCGAAGGCGCATTCCAAGACCCAAGAGGGAGCCCGGTGTCTTAAAGGACTCGCGGTGCAGGCGTTTCGTGCGGCTTCAAGCGCCGACCAGAAGAAAAGTCTCTGCATGGCCGTCCAGCAGCCGCTGATCCGACCGGCGATTCCGGAGATCATCAAGCTTCTTGGCGATAAGGACGAGGAGGTTCGGAAGATCGCCGCCGAGACGCTGGGCAAGTTCCAGGCCCATGAACGCGAACCTGAATTAACGGCGCTCCTCGGGGATCCGAGCCCGAGCGCCCGAATCGGAGCCGCGCGGGCCCTGCTGGAGATCTTCGACGTCGATGCCCTTCCTCTTGTCCTTCCCTCCCTGCGCGACCCTTCCCCCGAGGTCCGCACAGAGGTGATCAACGAGATCCACAAGCTTCAATGGGAAAAGTACCTTCCGCTGGGAGCGAGGGTGAAGGAACTGATCCCGCTCCTCGCGGACCCGGAGGATGCCGTCCGTGGATCAGCCGCCTCCATCCTCGGAGGGGAGCGATGCCGTGAGGCGCTGCCGCACCTGATCGAGTGCCTGAAGGATGCCGAGTCGTCGGTCCGCCGCGACGCCGCCAAGGCGCTCGGAGAACTTGGGGCCAAGGAGGCGGCCGCCCGCCTCGAAATGACCCTCAAGGATCCGGAAGGCGACGTCCGACAGGCCGCGGCGGAGGCGCTGGGCAGGCTGGGAGCCCGGGAATCGGTTCCCGCGCTCCTCCGGTCGATGAGCGGGGATGAGAAGGAGGCCGGCGTTCGGGCGACGGCGGCCGGAGCTCTCGGCATGCTCAAGGCCCGCGAGGCCCTCCCCGGGGGGCGCGCGCTCCTGAAGGACTCCGATCCCGAGCTCCGCCAGGCGGCCGCGAAGCTTCTGGTTGATCTGGAAGACGGGGAGTCGGCAGCCGCCCTCGCCCATCTGCTCAAGGACAAGGACAACCCTACGCGCGAGATGGCCGAGAGAATCTTCCATGACAAGCCCAACTCCAAGATCGGTGAGGCGGTCATCCCGCTCCTGGAGGACCCGGACGCGGACACCCGGACGCGGGCCGTGCAGGTCCTGACCGTGATGAAATTCAAGAAAGCCTACCCCGCGCTCGTTCGATGCCTGGAGGATTCGGATCTCGGGACCCTCAACGCTGCCCTCTGGAGTGTGAAGGATTGCCCCCTTCGTGAGGCGGTGCCGGAACTCAGGAAGCTCCTCCACCACAAGAATGAGGAGATTCGAGAAAAGGCGGCCGAAACCCTCCTGCCCCTCCTGGGAAGCCGGGCCGCGCCGGATCTCGTGCCGTTGCTCGACGATCCCTCCCTGCGCGTTCGTTTTGCGGCGATCGAGACCCTCGGAATGCTGGAGCGGGCGGAGGATCTGCCGGCATTCGTGCGCCTTCTGAACGACGAGCAGGAACCGGTCAGGAATCGGGCAGTCCAGGCGATCTACGGCCAGGGGCGCCTGGGGGTGGCCGAGCTCAGGAAGCTCCTCAAGGGCGCTCCCGAAAGGCCCACACTCCTGGCCTCGGACCTCCTGGCAAGACTTGAAACTTCCGAGTCGGCGGACGATGTCATGCGTCTTCTGAGATCGGATGACGTGAAGAGCCAGAAGCAGGCTCTGTCGCTGCTCGTCTGGCTTGAGGCGACTCCGCCGATGGACGAGATCGTCCCCCTTCTCAAGAGTGTGGACTCCGACGTTCGGCGGGGCGCGCTGGAGGCCCTGGGGTCGCTGGGCGCGAGGAACGCGTTTCCGGCCATCCGGGAACTGCTGGGGGATCCGGAGTGCAGGGTCCGCGAGATGGCGATCGGTGTCCTGGCCGGGCTGGGAGACCGGGAATGTATCCCGTCGATGTTGAAGCTTCTGGACGATCCGGCCGGGGAAATACGCATGGAGGCCATCAAGGGTTTGAGTACCCTGGGGGCCCATGAGGCCACCGGCCGGCTGGAGGCCCTCCTCCAATTCGATGAGACCCGGAGTTCGGCGATCGAGGCGCTGGCTTCGCTCGGGGCGAAGGGGTCCGCAAGGAAGATCCTCGAGCAGATCGGCCAGGGCGACCTCTGGTGGGGACAGACGGAGGTCGCCCAGGCCCTGGGGACGCTCGAGGCTCGGGATCTCATCCCGGATCTCCGAAAGCTCTTGAAGCACCGCCACGCCCCCATCCGAAGCGAGGCGGCCTACGCGCTCGGCGAGCTGGGCGACCAGGAGGCCATCCCCGAACTCATGAAGCTCCTTCAGGATCCCCATGAAACCGTCGTCTACGGAGCAGCGGACGCCCTGGGACGTCTCCAGGCTCGGGAGGCGATCCCGGCCCTTCGGAGAAAGCTCAGCGAGCCGCCCAATAAAGCCTGGGATCCGGGACCCTCTCCGGCCGTTGTGGACGCCCTTCTTCGGCTCAAAGCCAGGGAGGCGATCCCCGAGTTGCTGGCGGAGGTCAAAAGGCCTCACGCCAACACGATCAACCAAGCCCTCCTGGGCCTCCAACAATTCAGGGATCGTGAAACGTTCCCCCAGCTCCTTTCCTACCTCACCTCCGAGACTGCCTATTTTGAGCCGGAGGATGTGACCGTCCCACCAGAGGAGCGAGGGAGAATTCCCGCGGTGGTCCATTGCACGGGCCTGGGCGGACTGGTCGACACCTATGCCACCTACTCAATCCCGGAGATCGTGGCGGATTGCGACGCACGCGAGTACATCCCCGACATCGAGAAGCTGTTGAGCATCGGATCGAGGGCCACCCGACTGGCCGCCGCAGAGGCGCTCTGCCGGCTGGGCTCCACCAAAGGAGTTCCGATCATTCTCTCGGAAGCGGAGAATGGGAACTCGGACGGACTGATCAGCCTGAATGCGCTCCGGCAGCCGGCCCTCTGGGCGCGGATGCGGGAGAAGTATTTCCCCAGGACCCGCAGCCTCACCCCCAGGGCCATTTGGGGGGATATCGCAAGGACACTCGGGGTTCGGCTCGAGATGGCTGGTCGACCGGGGTCCGTTGAATGGCGTTCGCCGTTTCGAAGCGAAGTTCGCTCCTACGAAGACCGGTGTCTTCTCCTCAAGGTGGCGAAGGATCAGCTGAGGTGGACCCCGTTCGTGATGATCCTGGAGGAGGACCGGATCCGCGTCCTCCGGGGAAGTGATGCCCTCGCCTCCTGGACGGAATGGTGGACAGCCAGGCAACCTAAGAAGTGAACCGAGTCAACCCACATTCTTGGATGGCCGGGATCCCCTCCTCCGAAAAGCTCGGTTTGGGAGGTCGGCCGGCTTTCCGCAGGATTCTCCGAAGACATGGCGCTTAGCCGCCCGTCGGTGACCTTTAGTCTTGCGACCGGAATCCCGGCAAGGGGAGAACCCGAGGGGCGATATTCCTGATACCCAGGGGTTCTTTGTCTGGACGACCGCCGATATAATGCCCCGGGAGGCCTCCCATGCGAACGATCACGCTCGCTCTCTGCCTGATGGCGGCCGCGCAGGACAAGCCGGGAGAAAAGCAGCGGCCGTCCGGCGCCGCCCCGACCTTGCGCGGACTTCTCGAATGCCAGCCCCACCGCATGAAGGAGGAATTCGACGCGCTCGGAAGGACCAAGGACTCGGGGAATGTGACGACGGACGCCTGCAGTCTCGAAGCGGCCCTGAAACGCGCGAGGGCGTGGGTCGATGGGACGGTCAAACCGGACGCCGTCGGCGCCCTCAAGGCCGACCCGGCGGGGAAGACGGCCTCGAGCCTGATCGGCCTGGCCGGAATCGCGGCGGCGAGAGGCAAGATGGGCGCGGTGGTGGCGGCGCTCCTGGAAGCCCTCGCTCTTGATCCGGAGAACCCCCTCGCTCTCTCCGACCTTGCCGCCGCGCTGGCCGCTGCGGGCCTCTGCTCGGAAGCGATCGCCGTGGCGGACGTCGCCCTACCGAAATCGAAGGACAAGCTGGGACCCCTGGGCATCCCGATCGCCGCCATCGCCCTCAATGCCCGGGGATTCGCGTTGCTTCGTCAAGGAAAGCCCTTGGAGGCGCTTCCGGCGCTCCGCCGGGCGGTCGCGCTCGCCGGTCCGATCGGCTCGGACGCCGCGTTCAATCTCGCTCTCGCGCTCAAAGAGACGAAGGAGGAGGAGGAGGCGAAGAAGGTCTTTCTCATGGCCTGCTGGCGGCAGAGCGTCGACCGGTTCTGCATGACCGGCGGCCGGACGCCCAAGGCCGGGGATCCCCCGCGCTCACCGTTCGACCGCGGCGTGACGACGCGAGAGCCCGCGGCGGTGGCCTTCGACCTGTCCAAGGGCAAGGAGGGCAAGTTCCCCACCTTCCGTCAACCCCAGAACGTTCGGCAGTTCAAGGCGTTCGAGATCTTCTACAAGCGGGAGGAGAAGGACTACCTGGAGTTCAAGCAGAAGTTTCAGGCCTGGACGGCCGCCCGCGCGAAGGAGACCCCGGGGACCACCCCCGCCGACAAGCGCGCGCACATGGTCGTGCAGTATGTCGAGTTGATCGACGACGACCCCGACATCGCGCCCCTTTTCGAAGCCATGAACAAGGGGGGGGAGGATCTGGCCGAGCAGTTCAAGCGGATCATGAAACCGGTGCAGGCGAAGGTGATCGAGATCGTGAAATCCGGCGGTTCGGAACGCGAGATCCAGGCGAAGCTCCTCGAATCCGCAAACTCGGTCATCAATGAAGTCAACGGCCCTTGCAACTCGTTCGATGATCTCCTCCGAAAGTACTGGGCGAAATCGTACCGCTACCAGTTCGGCCTGGCCGCTAACATCAAGTCGCCCCTCTGGCACGAACGGGCGAGCGGCCGGATCCGGCTCATGCAGCACACCGTCTGGTTCCGCCTGGTGAAGACCTGCTACGACCTCTATAACATCGTCTACGGGGCCCATTCCTCGCCCAAGGAAACGGCCGGGGATCTGGAGCTGCCGGAGCACGGACCGGAGGAGGAAGAGCCGCCCGAATGTCCGCACGGGCTCGAGGGAGCCAGCCTCGAGTACGGCTTCGCGCCCCTCAGCATCACCGTCAGCTGCGAGTCGCTCGGGGTCGAACTGTCGACGGAAGGGATGCTCCAGGGGTTCGCTTCCGTGGACTTCTCTTGGAAGGGCAAAATAACGGTCTTTGCCGGAGCGAAGGCTGAGGTCGACACCAAGGGGATGCCTCTGGGCTTCACGGCGCGGTCCGGCGTTTACATGACCTGCGACCAGCACGGGACGATGGAGGACTTCGGCGGCCGGGTGAATTTCGAGGCGTACCAGGAACAGGGGCTCGGAGTCCGAGTCAAGCAGTCGATCGACAACATGGACTTCAGCCTGATGCCTCGCGCCCAGTAGAGATCGGGGTCTCCGAGGCCGATGGAGGCGGGGGATTGGGACCCCATCCCCGACGCCCCAGGGCTGGAGATCTTTGGGGGGGGCCGACCGCAGGTTCTGCCCCCCGATTCCCGGCGACCCCTCCCTATTTCGGATCCTTGATCCTCATCTTCGGGAGGCAGGGTCCCAGGGGAGCGTGGCCGAAGACCCCCTTGATGGTGATCGGGGTTCCCGGATTGTTCGGGTCGTCGATCTCGAAGTCCACGTTGTGACCCGTGCCATCCCGGGAGGTGCAGAAGATCGATCCCGGGGGAGTGATCGTGGCCGCGAAGAGCAGCCGCGGCCGATGGTAGCACCACGTATAGAGGTCGTTGTAGCACATGATGCAATGGACATCTCCGCTGGATTCGTTGTCCGGCTCGCCGATCTTGCCGGGGATTGCCGAAAACTTCTCCATCGGCTTGTGATCGGGACCATAGTAAAACAGGCGCGACGGATCGTTGAGAGTGATGGCGCGGCCGTCCCCATGGTGAGTGAGATCCATACCATGGGCGAGTTCATGAGCGACCGTCTGCGCGATCTCGACGTCGACCGTCCAGGACACTTTGACGCTATTCCTGTAGAACTTCCTGATCTGCGCCAGATCCACCTGGACCCGGGGATACTGCGCGCGTGAGCCGGCTTTCTGGTTGTAATCCTTCGGGGTTTCCCCCGTGGTGCCTTCGGGAAGGGCCACATTATAGAGCTTGAGGCCACGCTGTGGCCCGACCGACATCGTCGGGCTCAAGTTGACATTCACCTGTCGGGAGTCGGGGAGCTCCTTATCGGTCACCTCGACGACGTGAATGCCCGCCGCCTTTTCGAGGAGGCGGAACCCGGCGATGACCCCGGGCTCGCCTTGGATGGTGTTGCAGACAATGAGATCCTTCCGCTGCGGGGAGAGCGGTCGATACCCGTCGGGTCCTGCCGGATAGTCGCGGGTGTGCTTCCCCTTCGCCATCATCCCGCGGTACTCTTCGTACACGGTCAGTCCGTCGCCGTTATTGGAGTTCCCGTTCTGGGTCTCCTGGTCGTCCATTTCCGGGAGACCCACCGCGTTCATCTCCTTCTTCCATTTGGTCGCGATCTTGGAATCCTTCTCGCGCTTGGGAACCCGAAGTTCCTCTTCCGAACGGTCCTTGTCGAGGGTGGCCCAGAGGATCCGGCCATCCGTCAGGATGCCCTGGGCGACGACGGTTCCCCAGGCTCCCCAGTCGTAACAGTCCAGGTGAAGGTCAAGGTGGTCGAACTCCCCTCCCTTCTTTTGAAGGGCGGTTCCTTTCTCCTCGACGGTATAGCCGGGGCCCGGCGCGAACTGAAGATCAAACGAGTCGTCCCCGTCCTGGAGCGGGACATTAAGACAGATGCCGGGCTCGTTGGAGACTTCCTTCAGGTGGACGGAAAGGCTCGTCAGTCGGGCCTTGGTGGGGCCCCCTCCCCGGCGCTGGAGGCGAACCTGGATCGGGAGGGAATTCCCCTTCTCCCCCGCCTTGGTCCCGCCGCGCGGCAGCCAGTCCTCGTACCCCTGGGGCGCCATCACCAGCTCGACCCTCTCGAGCGGCGTCGGCGAGAAGGTCCAGGAAATTCGGCCGGTGACATGGCCAATCGAGGTGTTCCAACCCTGCCCGACCCCACCGATGGTAAAGTCCAGGTTGCTCTCGGAGATCGGAAGCGACCCGCTCAAGGGTCCCCCCATGCCCGGCAGCTTCTGGTTCTTGATCTGGAACGACAGGCCCGTGGGATTTTCGGAATTCTCGTCGGGCCTCCCGGTTGAAGATCGACGGTGCCTGAGGACCCCACCGGAGGTATGACCGAGAGAAAAGGTGTACGTTCCTTTTCGGACGTCGATCTCGAGCGCGTGGCCGGTCGAGACCGGACCATCCCAGGCTCCCTCCACGGTTTCCTTGGTGGTGCGGGTGGACCGGCTATCCGAGACCTCGAGGTGGATCTGGGGCCGGTCCTCCGGCTTGGGATCGGCCATTTCGGTTGCCCAATGCCTCATGGCACCCGCCGTCTCCATGGATCGGGTAGCCTTGGGAGGGAGGGTGACCCCGCGCTTCTTCATTTCCTCGAAGACTGAATTCACCGTAAGTTCCGTCTGGACGGCCTTCAATCGGCAGGAGAGTTCCGCCTCTCGCGAGATCGAGAGGGTCTCCTCGGCGTCGCCGTCACCCCGGGCGCCGCCCCCATGGATGGAGACCACGATCCAGCAGTACCAAGACTCGTTTTTCAAGTAGAGGTCTTCCTGGGCGCGCCCGATCGGATCGGTCGGTGCGTCTTGGGTCGGCGCGTACTCGCTCAAGTGGTTCACCTGGGCGATGATGCGGGAGGAGGACGGATCCGGACGGGCACCCGGGACCTTCTCCCAACGCTCGCCGCTCCAGACGGAGAGACCCACCGTCGACCCCGGCGCTTTGAGGGCAGGGTCAAAGGGGACCGAGAGGGTCACCGGCTTGGCGAAGGTGAAACGGTCGGCGTCATCCACCCGGACGCTCCAGACGGGGCCGACAAACCGGACGCCGGGGCTCGGATGCGATTCGGGGGGGGTCTTCGCGACGCTGAGGATGGAATCCTTCGGCAAGGCGCCCGGAGGGAGGATCACCTGGGCACCCCTCGCATCGCCGGCGATCCCCCCGGTTGCAGCCCGGATCGGGTGGGTCGTCGCAGGTTCCGCCGCGGCGGGAGGCGTGGGGGGGGACTTCGGACCGCATCCCAGAAGAAAGGCAAGGATGATCGCTCCCGTCGCTCTCCCTGGCCGCATCTTGAGTTCCCTTCCTGCCCCTGAGGATAGAATGTCGGTGTCAAAATCTCCACCCGAAGATAAGCTCCCCGATCCGTTCCTGCGACCCGGTATGATCAAGGTGGACCTGCACCGGGAGGATTTCCGAGACCTCCTCCAATAGCGGAGTGGAGGCGATTCTCAATCTCCTCCGAATACCCTGATTATGGGTGCCTTTCTCCACGCGTGCTGGGACGGTTCGTCTGAAGGCCGCCGGCCGGGCCGCGCCGCGCGGAGCAGGGAGGTGAACTCATGGTGCCTCAAAGGTTGAGGAGCCGTTGGGGAAGCTCCAAGATGGAGAGCGCTTCGGCACGCTTCTCGACGGGATAAGAGCGGCTTCCCGGATGGACGGCGAAGATCCGCTCCAGTTTGAGGTCCTCCATTGCGATCTGCATGGATTTCGTCATCGTCGGTGAATCTGACATCTTCATCTCGAATCCGTAGCGCTTTCCACGAATCGTGACCATGAGATCAAGTTCGGCCCCCTGATAGGTGGCCCAAAAGTACCCTTCTTGCGTTCTTAGAAGTCCCAGTACCTGCTCGATGACAAATCCCTCCCAGGACGATCCGGCTTTAGGATGGCCCATGAGTTCGGCATCGGTTTTCAGGCCAAGGAGGGCGTGGAGGAGGCCCGAATCCCTCACGAAGATTTTTGGAGATTTCACCTGGCGCTTGCCCATATTCTCAAACCAGGGCGGGATCTGGCGCACGGCCCGAGCTCCCGTGAGAATATCCAGATAATGACGAGCCGTATTCTCGGAGGCGCCAAGCGACCTCGCGAAGTCAGCGGCGTTCCAGATCCCGCCGTGAAAGTGGCCCACCATGTTCCAAAACCGACCCAGCGTGACGGACGGAATGGTCACGCCCAATTCGGAAAGGTCACGCTGGAGGAAATCCCGGACGTAATCCCGGCGCCAAGAGAGACTGAGGGCATCCGACGCCGCCAAGAAGGAACGGGGGAACCCGCCCCGCACCCAGAGCCGCCGGACATTCTTCGGGCCCGTCTCAACAAGGTCAAAGCCGCTGATGTCCACATGGTGCACGCGGCCCGCCAAGCTCTCCGAAACGCCCCGAACCAGATGGGGGTCAACGCTTCCCAGAATGAGGAACGTCGCGGGTTTTCCTGGGCGGTCCGCCAGGACGCGCAGGATTTCGAAGAGGTTCGGTGAACGTTGAATTTCGTCGATGACGACGAGACCGCGAAGCGATTCGAGAGCAATCATTGGCGCCGAGAGGCGTGCGAGGTCCCGGGGATCTTCCAGATCGAAGAAGGTTGCTTTCGGACGGCGTGCGATGGACCGGGCCAAGGTGGTCTTTCCGGATTGCCGCGGACCCAGAATTGAGACTACCGGAACCACCCGGAGCGCCTGCTGGATCTCGGCAAGGCGTGCGGTCCTGCGGATCACACTAGAATGATACCATGAAAATCCTCACTTTACTTGATGATTTTCGTGGTCCTCCAGAACGCTTAGTTGTGCTCTAGCGCGGCGGTGCGATCGCCCAATCGACGCTTCCAATTGGGTTCGCGCGAGGGCACGCCTTCCGACAGGCGCCCGTTTGCAGGCTCGTTGTCCCTCCGCCCTCCTCCAAAACGCGATTCTCTCACGTCTTGTCGGCGGCTGCAATCTCAAGGGCAGCAGGATAGTGTCCTTCCGGTAACCCTGTGTGCGCCGCCCCCTTTTGAGGGGGTAGAGTTTGGCCCGATCGCTCTGGAGGGAGCGGCGGTGATCCAGATCCCCCCTCCCTCGGTTTGCACCCCTTTGTGGAGGAGCGAGACTTGCAGTACTCGTCCGTGTCGCATCGATTTGGATTACAAGTCGAGTGTGGTTGATGGTTGATGTGATGTCACAGCTGCTTCCTTTCACGGTATCCGTTCGAATGCGGATCGTGTCGCGAAAGGGAGTGAAAGATGATCTTTCGGACCTGCTAAGGAATTAAGGGCTTCTTTGCGCCGGCGGGGGCCAAGGGGTCCCCACTTGAGACGGCGAATTCCTTACTTAGGAACTCTTCCCGATCGGGCGTCATACGGAGATTCCGTCATTTTGAGCGAGCGTGAGAGGTAGACTTCAGCAGGATGAAGTCGCATTCCTGGGGATTCGAAATCCTGGTCGGCGGTCTCCTGATCGTCGGGGTAGCCGGAATACTGGGCGTTCCGTGGCTGCGGGAATGGCGGCACGGGCGCGAGCGCCGGATCATTTATGAAGAGGTCGTCCGAAAGCTGCGGGTACCTCATTGCAACGAGGAAGGCTTCTGGGTCGGCGACATCACCGAGCTATACCGTCTGGGTCAGATCTCGCGAGAGGTGGCCGAGGCGGACACGGCGCCGCTCAATCGGCTAGTGACGACGCCGGTGCCCTTCCACGGCTACTATGTGCGCGCCATGGTGTCGGGTCCGTCGATGAACGCGAGCGGTGACACGCCAGAGTCGTTCCAGGGCCGGAAGCGGGTGCAGGGAAACTTCGCGCTCTGCATCTATCCGGGGGAGCCGGGGCCCCGAAAATACGCCTGGATCATGAACCGCCTGTCCGAGTTGCGGAGGGAGGACGGGATGCCTCCTCCCGGATTTGCCTTCCCGACGCTAAAGGAACGTCAGTCCTTCTGGGCAATCGTCGACTAGAAGCGACGCCTTTCATGTTTTCCAACTTATTCCCGCACAAGCGAGCAGTGAATCCCGAGAGGGTCATCACTCAGAACAGCACATTCAACGGTTGCGCGTCACACCGCGTAACAGCAAACAGCTGTCGAAGGATCGCTGTTAGTCGTCTCTCGGGAGATTCGGAATGTCGTACACTGACATGGGCTTGGCCTCAATCCGCCGTCCTGGCCCTCAGCCCTTGATAAGCGTCTCTGCACGGTGATCGAAGCGCAGGAATCCGTACTGAGCGGCCCTGAGCGTTGTAGCACAGGTTGAACCCGTGTAACGGATGGGCGGGCGAGGCTGGCCGCGGCACGGCCGCGCGGACGATCGGTGGCTTCCGGGCTCCCTACCCCACGAGCATGCGGGCGAAGGAGTTCCACGCGGCCGAATTTCCAATCGCACCCCGGAGCGGACCGGAAATCAGCAGGATCACGCCACCGAAAATATAGACCGGATGGACCCGGCGGCGGGACAGCCAGTCATGAATCATGGCCACGACCACGAAGCCCACCGTCAAGAACATCGCGAGGACCGACCGCTTATCCACCATGCGGGAGATGGCCGGCGTCAGGAGGGAGATCGTCCCGAGGAGGATGAACCGACGATGGATATCAGGTTGGCGACGTTTCCAAAGTCCCGCCGCAATGAAGCCGCCGAACAGCAATGTCTGTCCAAGGGGGAAAATCATGAACGCAAGCGGCTTCATGCCGTCGGCGCTCGTCCCGCGGCGCGCCCCATAGAGAGCCACCCAGAGCCCCAGGAAAACCATCAACGCCGCGAGCACCGCCCCAAAAATCCCGAGGCGCTTGTGAAGATCGACGCGGTCAGCCCGCACCAATCCGCTCTGGACAATCAGCAATACAAGCCAAGCCGTGAACACCATGCCGTGTACATGCAGCAGCAAGGGCAACGGCGGCGACGGATGCACGGGTTTGAAAAAATAGGTCGGTCCAAAGCCGACGACGGCGGTGAGCAAGAACGCGACCGCCATGCCCGTATGAAATAGACGTCCTGGGCGCGCGGGATTCTGCGGGATCGCGGGGCTGGTGGCGGCGCTCATGGGGTCCAAGGTGCGGGGAGTATACCCAGAAGAGGCACGATCCGTTCATCTAATCCGCCGGTGTCGCTAAGCAGGGGGGGGTTACGCTCGGACGCTCAGGCCCACGGCAAGAGGCCTCCTAAAATGCGGCATTGGGGTGGCGCTTGGGTTGCCGGAGGCCTGACCGTCCGAGGTCAGGACAGACTGATTACCATCGCCCTTTCCAATCAATTGTCCCGAAGTGATTTCCGGAAGGGCGACGGACCCCAGGAGGTGGCGAGGCAGGATGGCCGATGGAAACCTGAAGAAAGGAAAAACGATGCGGGCAAGCCGATCGGAAACGACGCTGTTTACCTCAATTACTCACGCTCAGTGACCGAGTTACCCAGCGGAATCACTAATCATGTTTAATTTGTTGACAACATTCCTGAACCCATTATGATGGCCGGTGCGACCGGGTGTTTGCTTTGCTCGTCTGGAGCTGACCTCTTCCGAAAGGGAGAGCAGCCTAGTGGAGGCAAACGTGCAGCCCGGTTGTTCTACGCCTTTATCACCCCTTTCTTGTCTTAGTCCATCACTTCAAAATATCCAACCGGCCGAGGCCTTGACATTCCATGGCCTGCGATCAGACCAATGTTTAGCCTACTAAGAGGGAGGGATGGATGAGCAATGAGAAAAACAAGCCGAATCACGGATCCCCCCCTGCTGCCTCCAGATCGCCGAGCGGAATAGGAGCCGAGGCGGAACGGAAAACATCGAGCCTGAAAAAGGATATCCTTGTAGCCCTAATTAGCGCATTAACAACGATTCTTGCAACCGGGGTCACAGCTTTCATTACTACCGATTGGTTTCGGGACTTCGTCGGGCTGAAGAGTAGCGATATCGTGGTTAGACGAATGGTGGTCTATGCCCGTATCCTCTCGTTCAGCGACAAACATAAGAACGAGAAACCTATTTCCGATAGGGAGATTGGACTGAGGGGGACTTCGCAGAGACGCAAAACTGAACTTTACGACGAAGGCCTATACCTGCACGCCTACTATCTCAGCCCGCACATTCCTAATACGATGACCTTGAAGGCTCATTCCTCGGGATTGGTCGATCTTACACCAGTGATCCCACAATCTGAAGATTTCTCGAAGGAACAGTATGAAAAGACCCATGGTGCAGAAATAGAATGCTCTGTCGATATTGCGTCAAAAAACTATGTTCTAGCCACATATCACTACTACAACGGCTTTCAATACAACGAGCGAACCAAGAAATACGAAAGCAATGGTGGCTGTCACATCAACTACAGGACGGATGAGGTAACCGTTGTCTTTGACTTTAGTTCGCTGCCGTACGAGAAATTAATTAAGCAGGATCCGAGACTTTACATTAAGAAGCCAGGGACCGATTCGCCTAGTCAGTTACCTTCCACCTTCAAGGATGGCATCTTAGTCGCTGATATCATTTCCAAACCTCCGGTGAGCTCCCACATTTATTGTGACTGGACATGGTCCACAGAGCCATGACCGGTAACTGCTATCTTTCTTCGAGCGGTGCTAACTTGGGAAGTGCCTTTTCAAGAAGGGCTTCAATTTCCGGGAAATGGAGGTCATAGCCCATCACCTGTAGCGAGTCGCCCAAGGTGACCACACCTTTCTGGGAGCCCTTCAGAGGCAGGGGGTCCACTGCTTCGGGCCGAATCCACTTCTTGATCTCTTCCATATCCCCGTAAACGGGGCGTCCGTCCACGAATACCAGATGAATGTCAGCCGCGCTGATCTTGAGGAGACTTGAGTAAGGGTCTTGGTCGCGACGGGGAGCGAGCATTAGATCGGCTGCGTATCGAGGCGCTACGACTCCCAGAAATCCTTCCACACCTGCCACCTTGGCTGCGTCCGATGTCACCATCTTGAAGAGACGCTCCGGCTTGATTCTCCCTCCAAGGTGCTCTTGGGAGAACTGCCAAGCCACCTTCATTTCTTCGAGCACATTATTGGATCCGGAGATGGTCCAGTCGGGCGCGAGGGCGATCGTCACCCCTGCATCTAAGGCCGCCTCCACGTCCATCGTTTCTCCGTACAGGACGAGATTGCTCTTCGGAGACCACACCAGGTACATTCCGGCCCGTGCCACTTTCTGGATCTCCTCGCGCGTCAGCCCGACACCGTGGATAAGGACGACCCCTGGACGAACCAGCCCCTTGGATTCAAGGAAGGGAAACTCTGCACCGGTCCGCTCCCGATCCGAGCGCTGTCCCTCCGCAAGATGGAGAAACACTCGCCTCAGGGACCGCCTTTCCAGGCCAGTCCGGAACCGCTCCAATTCCTCCTGTGGTATCGACCGGATGTCGGGGATCCGGGAGTCGCAGGAGTAGTTCGAATCTAACTTCCGGATCAGAAGTCTTGGCTCCGGTCTGAGGTACGTGGACTGAAGAAGAGTGGTCCCTCCGACGACGGCCCGAACCTCTGCATATCGAAGCGCCAAATCCTCCAGCCCCACGTCGGCCACGCTTGCGTCCCGCCGATTCGAGTCCGCTAGCTTGAGATCGCGAACGAGTCGGCCGCGAATGTTCTTTCGAAACACGCCATCGCATTGCGCCAGGTACTCGGGATCGGCTTGCCACTCATAGCGGTTCTTGAAGGGGTGGCCCGCTCGCCACATCGGGATCGTGTTCCAAGGCGCGTGGTTATGGGTGTCGATCAGGCCCGGAAATATATAACCGTCGTAGGAGATACGGCGCGCGTGGAGGGGTACGCGGGATTCATCAGAACCCACGTAAAGGATCACACCTCGATGGAAGACGACCCAGGCATCCATGGATCCTTCATCGCTAACGACCGATCCATGGAGTGCCCAGGGTAGGTCCTCATTCCGAACCTCCGCCAGCCAGAGGGAATCGGAAGCACAGCCGCCCAAGGCAAGGGTTGCCAAGGCGAGCAGGGAGCGTCGACAGAGAATCATTGTGGCGATTCCGAAGGACGACTCAGAACTTCGGAGACAATGAACCAAATGGCCGGGGTGGAAAGCAAGTCTTCCCCCCCTCCCGCGAGACTGAAGGGTGCGCTATTTCTTCGGTTGTTCGAGGGGGATCCGGTCCACCCGGAGCGAAAGGGTAGGAACTGCGGCATCGGCTTCGTTCTTCGCGGAGATGATCACAGGCGTCCTCTCGCTCAGATTGTTCAGCAACAGGATCACCGACGTGTCACTCTTAAATTCCAACGTCTGACCAGTTTCAAGCATGACATCCGCTCCTTTGACGTCGAGGGTCATCTTCTGGGCGGGTGACGTCTTCGCCTTTTCCAGTTTGACGCGAACTTGACCTCGACCGTTCTGGTCCGCCAGGATCTGGCCCGTGGCAACGGTCATCGCGAAGCCCGGAATCTTCTCCTTCTTCTTGGGCACATGAACGGTTTGAAGGTGATTAGTGGTCAACTCCTTCCCGTCATCTCCGTAGTACACGATGTCCATTGCAATCCCCTGGGCGAAGGCCTTGTCCAGGACTCCCGCCTTGGTGAGTGAAGGAAACGTAAACTTGATCGAGTTTTTCAAATCGTCTCTCGCAATCTCAACTTCGGAGAACGAGTAGAACGTTACTCCCATCGGGATGACAACCTTGGAAGGAATATCGATTTCTAGCTTTACGAAGGTGGGGACTTTGAGATACGCCTGGACCTTTTTCAGATTTATCCCATGTCCGCCCCTCAAGGTGACAATAGCTTGGGACTCATCGTCGTCGATAACAGCAGTCTGGTCTTGAATCTTGCTGAACGGAGGTTCCTGGAGCATTTCAAACGACAAAGCCTCCGACCACCCCTCGTAAAGAATGTTCCGCATCCGGCTCTTCATGAGCTCCCAGTTCGTGGTGGTCTTGAAGTTTGTCGCCCTCACCGCGTCTCTCGGATGTAGTTGGGTGAAATCCTTTGGAAAATCCTCTTCTGATTCCGACAGCAAGTACCTTGCCTGATTGAGCTTTCGGAGTTGCTTATCGAAGGGCGCGGCCTTGATGGGTCGAAGGCTTTCGTCGGTGAAGACCTTGTGGACGTGGAGTGCAACCGAACTAAGCCCCTTGGGAATATCCACGACCATCCGGATCCGTCTCTCCGTGGGCCTGAGGATCGGAGAGTCGGCATGCGCCTTGCTCGGAAGGAAGACCCACCCGGCACGATTGCTGCCAGCCGCAAAGGCGAGTGATAGGGGATTCACGAGTTGGGATTTCTCTCCTGACGCGGCGGTCGACCCATAGGCGCCGGTGAAGACGCCTTCCGTCTTGGGCAGGATGGTCCCAAGCGCGGTGGCTAGCCGGGTCGAGCTCGTCTCCAGATCAAGTTGATTGAAGAGCTCTCCTTCGTCCAGAGGCTCAACGTGAATGATGCGAGGGAGCAATCCGTTGGAAATCAGATAGTGGTGCATCCATCCTTCGTAATCGAGCATGGGTTCCGGGGAGGGCATCCTAAATGGTCTCAGCTTAGCTCCAGGGAAGAAGGATTGCTGAAGTAGCGGAAGATACTTGTCCCACTGTATCTGGAACTGACATTCCACATCATCATTCCAATCTTCGGGTTTCTCTGGCGGATCAGGTTCCTTCCCGTTCTTGGCCGCTTCCTCTGCCTTCGGCTCCCCCTTCAGTTCTCCCTCTGCCTTAGCTTTTTGTGCCTTTGTTTTTGCCTCCGCCTCTGTCTTCTCCTTAGCGTCCACAATGTTCTTTAGCGCCCGACCTGTATAGTGCGCCCACGTATCGGCATGCTGCGGATAAAGATCCATCATGACCATCGCACCTTGAGCTTCTTCCCGGCGCACCAGCGCCGTAAGCTGGACGCTCACCAAGACCCGCCGATACTTGTTCTCGTCGAGAGGAAATGTTTCCGTCAGCCGAAGATTGGCGTATTCCGCATCGAGGTACTTCAGGTAGCCCAAGCGGAGCCGGATGATGTCAATCCGGTTGGCGTCGAGATTGGATTGCATGGAGGCCTTGAAGAGATCATTTAGCGTCCCCTGGAGGGATTTGTAGAGATCCTGATTCGTCTCGGGGGGTTTCTCGGCCTTGGAAAAGTCGGGGAATCCCTTGTAGGAAAGGCTCAAATTGGCCAGCAGTTCGGTTGCCCTGAGATTGGCTGCGCTCATTTCCGGTTTTGGAGCAGCCTTAATATCGGCGGTCATCTCGTCGATCCCTTGGATAAGTTTTTGGCGCAGATCCTTGAGCCCGCCGAGATCGTAAGGTGCCACTCGGATGGCTCCGGCCGTGATGAATCCGCATTGGGAGGCCTCACGTTCCAACTCGCTGAACAATTCCACGGCCTTGGGTTCCGTCCCGAGGCCCGTGTACGTTCTGACCAGTAAAGGCTCGCCCAACGTCGAGCAGCCTCCACAGAGGAACCCGGCCAGCATGACCCCCAGAATTGCCCGCTTGATAGCAGTCATCGGTCAGTTTCCTCCGAACAAGCTCTGGAAGGTCAGAACTTAAGATAGCCGCCGAGGGAAACGACGAGGCCCCACCCGCCGATTTTCTCGTTCTGAACTCCCCAATCACCCTCGAATCGTAGGGGGGAGTAGCGGAGGAACATATCCGCCGAGAAACCGATGGTGGGAATTCCGATTCTCCCCTCCGAGATGTCCTTCGTGAGCCGAACGCCCAGCTCCCCTCCAGCGGTGGGCTGGAGTCTTCCAGGGATTGATCTACCATTTTCCGAGAACTTAACATGGGAGTAGGTCAAGGACGGTCCCATGAGAAGAGTTAAGCGTTGCCAGTCGTTGCCCAACAGGTCAAATCCGATATTGGCGCCCCACGTGCGTAGCGACAGTTGGTCCGCGGTGGTCAGGACAGCGAAGTCGTAGTCGAAATAGGTTTCCAGCGAGAACGGCGTGAGGCGCGCCGCTAGGTACATCCCTCCCCCTAGCGCATCGTCCACGTTGAGCTTCCAGTTCTTCCCATTGGCTGAGATGGTCTTCCGAGCTCCGAACATGGCCCACTCGGTGGCGTGGATATCAAAGGTGAAGTCCACGTTCCAGATTTCCGATCGCGGCATGGCGGCCGTGTTGAAAGCAGCCGGGACAGGCTCTGATTCGAACGTGCGCCCGGGGCACTCCATGAGGACAGTGGAGTCTTCGAGCGAAATCGGGATGCGTTTTTCGACTTCAACCCGGGGGTGAGATTCTCCGCCTGACTCGAGGCAGACCAGCCAGCGCTCCTCGCCAAACCTCGTCTCGGACTGGACGAGGAGGCAGCTCAGAATATAGAGAGCCATCATCGTTCTCCTAGATTATGGATAAGCATGGTTTGGCGAGAGATAGCGATGGCCGCTGGAGGTACTGATGGATATATGGGGAAAGACTTCTGACGCGAGGAGCGACCGAGAGTGCATAAACGCTTTCTCACAGACTCCCCGGTCGCGAGGCCAAGTATTGAATTTGAACAAATAGTTGTCAAGAAATTCCTGAACTAGTGGGTATTCGGGGACCCCCGTCAAGCACTCTCATCACATCCAATGCACACCAAAGTCTCCTCTCCGGGAGTAACCAGTAGCTGGATTGGTCGAGGTTTATTGCGCGTTACAGGACGTCGACAGTATGCCCGAGCTGCTCACCGGATGGATTGTCACGCTGCCCAACCATCTTGTTCGTAGGCGAGTCCCTTCGGGACCAGGGCAGGCATGTTTTCATACACGCGTAATTCCCTCCGGAAAACGGTGATCTGATGGTGATGAAACTCCTCCAATGGACGGGCATGGATCACCGCTTCCGATGGACCTCCCAATAACAGCTTTTTCGGTTCCCGTGTCGGCGGCGGTGGTCCGTTAATGAAGTTGCTCGGTGATCCCTTCCCCGATGTTCTTCCGCCGGACGGGGATGAAGACAATTCACGCTCGCTTCGCGGCGATTCCTCAGGAAGTCTGAGAAGTACTTCCCCCCTCGATATCTCCCTCGTCAACCGCGGAACGAGTTCTATGCCCCGAAGCTCCCGGTCGAAGAGCCTCGCTGATATACTTCCGGGATGCAGTCCTTCATTGCCCTTGCGGTGCTCCTTACCCAGGATCCCGGAATCGACAGCCTGATCCAGCAGTTGGCAGACGAATCGATCGAGGCTCGAACAAAAGCCGAAAACCAGATCGTCGCGCGCTGGAAGGTGTGGACGGCGGCTGATCTTGAGAAACTCCGGAAAGCGGCGGAGGGGAAGGAAGCGGAGACGGCCGGGCGGACGAAGGCCATTCTTGAGGCGATCCGGCTTCACAAGATGTTCCCAGCGCCACTCTTAAAAGCCCTCCCCAATCTCTTCACGCTTCTTCGGGATGGAACTCCCGCGGAAATAGCCGACGCTATCAAACGCGTGGAGAAGCTTGTCACATTGCATGAGCTTTCGGGTCATGACGCGGCGCCCTTTCTAATTGAGCTCTTGTCAGATGAGCGTCTGGCAGAGTCAGAACCATTCGAGTTATCCAAGACGCCAAAGGTACGGGACCTTGCCCATACTCTTCTCGGGAGGGTTGTGTTCAAGCCCGGCTTGGTGACGCGGGACGAATGGAGGGTCTGGTGGGATGCCCATCGGGAAAAGCCGGAACGGGAGTGGCACCTCTCGGAGCTTGAATCCGAGAACGTAGAAGCACGGCTTGAAGCAATCTTGCGGCTGGCGCGACTGAATGATCCCGACGCCTACCCCATAGTCCTCAAGGCTGTCTCCACACTTTCACCGGCGGAGGTGCTCGCCCGAGGCATCGCCTCCCTAGCCCCTCTGCCGAAGGATATTCTTCTCCAGGGAGTATCCGCATATCTTCAGCATGATGCTCTCGGGGTGAGGTTAGCCGTCGCCAGGATTCTTTATCCGCACGTCCCTGACCAAGCCATCCGGTCCATGATTGACGCGATGGAAAGCCCCAAGGCAAAGAAGAATCACTGGCTCGGGGAAGGAGGATACGGTCCTGAGCAGGACCCAACCTACTGGCTGGCCGAGATCAAGGATGAAAAGGCCCACGCCTACCTGTTCCAGGTGCTCAAGACGGGCGAGGAATGGCAGTCCGATCGAGTCATCATGGCCATCCGGGACAAGGATCATCCCGGGGTCGACGAGGCCCTGATCGAGGCATTCGGAAACCAGAACATTTCACACATTTCCTTCAAAGGGAACGACGTCGAGTACCGGTCGCCGCGGATCGGCGACCTGGCGTCCATGGCGATGGCCGATCGCCTGCATCTCAAGGACCGCTTCAACTGGGTATGCTCCACGAGGAAGCGCGACCGGACCCTGCTTGAGATCAAGAACCGATGGAGGGAGACCAAGGGACTAGAGCGGCTTCCAATGCCTTCTCTAGAATCAGCTCGCGTTCCCCTGGACAAAGTCCTCGACCTTGTGCCGATGCTGACGAGCCATAAGGAAGAGGATCGCGAAGGGGCCAGGACGAGGCTCGTTGCCCTGGGCGCAGGCGCCTATCCTCATCTCCAAGGCGAGATCACGCATTCTGAAGGCGCGAGGAGAAAGAGTCTCGAGGAGGCGGCGCAGACATTCTCGAACGTTCTGCGGGGGGTCGAAACTCGAGGAGATCTCGCCAAGGAACTGGCCGAAAATCTTCGGAAGCATCTTGATCAGCCCTTGCAGATCGATGTCATCCGCAACGAAGTCATCGACCCATGGATCGAAAGCACGGCTCTGACGGCGCTCTACATCGAGTTCGAAAAGGATACGGACGGCCGAGGATTCACGGCAATCCTTTCGGCCTCAATGGACCGCCCGGCCGGAAACTCCTACTCGTACCACACCGAAGGGGTAGGAGGTGGCGGAAAGCCCCTTCGCAAGGAAGGAATGAGGGAGGCGATCAAGAAACACTTCCTTGATCCCCTGCGTGAAGCAACGCAGAAACCTCCGGGCGAGTATCGTTATGGCTGGATGACGATCGAGAAGTACTCACCGCAATAAAGGGGGGGGGGATGGTCATCGACCGGGAGAGGGTCGTCAGGGATCAGACGTAATCGTCTACCGAAGCCGACGCGGCCCCGGATTTCGTAAGGACGGGCTCTTCGGAGACCAGATCGTTCGAGGCGAGCAAGTCAGCCCCCACCTGGAAATCCTGGTCCTTCCGAAGGCCACGCCCCCTCTGGACGGCCTCGCCCACCTGCCAAATGGGCCTGATCGGGGGCCTTGAGCCGGGAGCAGAGGAGTGCGGCCACCGCGACCGCCCGGGACGGAAAATTCAAGTTTTCACTCCCCATTTCAGAAGAGGGGGGTATAAACCAGGGGTGGGCGGGGAGAGGGGGCTGTTCGGGGTCTGAGGGAGCGGCGGGAGTCCTACCATGGCCACGTTGTCATTCGGACAGGCAGCCATCAGTCTGGGTCTCGCCACGGAGGCCGACGTCCAGGACTGCACGCTCGTCCAGCGCAAAATGCGCGAGATGGGCGTCGACGAACCGCTCGGCGAGATCATGGTGAAGAAGGGCCGCCTCTCGGCCCAGCAGCACCAGCAGATCCTCAAGAAGCTCGGAATCCACGTGAGCCCGATCCCCGGCTACTCCATCCTTTCCAAGATCGGCCAGGGCGGGATGGGCACGGTCTACAAGGCAACCCAGGCCAGCATGAACCGCACGGTCGCCATCAAGATCATGTCCGCCCAGGCGACGAGCGAGCCCGAGTACGTGGCCCGGTTCCTGAAGGAGGCCCAGGCCGCCGGCAACCTCAACCACAGGAACCTGATCGCCGCGATCGACGCGGGGGCGGCCGGGGGCCACTACTACTTCGTCATGGAGTACGTGGTCGGGAAGAGCTGCCGGGAGATCTTGAATACCAAGGGCCTCTTCGACGAGGAGAGCGCGCTTAGGATCGCCCTTCAGATGGCGGAGGTGCTCGACCACATCCACCAGAACAGGATGGTCCACCGGGACATCAAGCCGGAGAACATCCTGCTTACCGCCGACCAGACGGTGAAGCTCTGCGATCTGGGACTGGCCAAGTCGACCCTCTCGAGCGACCAGTCCCTCACCCAGGAGGGGCTCACGGTCGGAACGCCCTACTTCATGTCCCCCGAGCAGATCCGCG
>Ga0222749_10000294_pt1 | contig 31576 bp, 21 predicted proteins | sample IncBWH2Mmetat_FD_197234 | JGI IMG/M metagenome (GOLD analysis project Ga0222749, IMG submission 197234) | Metatranscriptome of lab incubated forest soil microbial communities from Barre Woods Harvard Forest LTER site, Petersham... | ecosystem: Environmental > Terrestrial > Soil > Temperate... | reverse complement strand
TGCGGTGCGCAACTATAACGGGACTGCGTCGGTAGGAGATTTCTTAACCATCTCGATCGATTCGTCGGCGCAGACGATTACGTATAACAACTACACCAACGGCGAAACGGGAACGGTAGCGTATACGGTGAACGTGGATGGCACCTACACGATCACGGATCCGAATGGAAACCTGCTTGCAGCCTATGAGGTACCGGGCACCGTAATGATGGTGGAGGCAGCGAATGCGGGTCTGGGCCGCGATACAGCGGCGTTGATTACGGCGATTGAAACCGCGCCGGCTTCCGTCGACATGTTTGCGGGCCGCAATTTCAACTACATTCAGTTTCGCACCGCTTCGGGTGGCATTGAATTGGGGACCGTGACGGCGGACGCCTCGGGCAACATTACGCACGCCGCGTATTGGCCCTTTGGTGTGATCAGCCAGTGGAGCATGTTCAATAGCGGGTCCTTCCCGGCATCGAGCGTGACCGAAGATGCTTCCGGAAACTTCTTCACCATCTGAGAGCAATGGCTATCAAGACTACGTTTTTGGCACCCAGAACGGTTTCTTTGCGGTGGATACGGGAAACGGCACCATCCTGAGCGAACCGAAGGCGGCGTCGAAGGACTTCGACCCGGCTACGGCCGGCGCCTACAAGGCTGTGTTCTATAAGAAATCGAACGCACAGATGGGGCAGAACAATGCGGAGAGCGGCACGGCGTCGGAAGGCACTGGAACCGTAACAGTGGGGGCTGACGGGTCGATGGCCATTACCGACAGTCAGGGCAACAGCATGGCTGCGGGCACGGTTGCCGCGATCGCGGATACTCCGTACATCTACGACGGCACTGCGAACACGCTGTCGGATCCACTGTTTGGGATGTTCACGTTCCACAGTTCAACTGGTGGCTCGCAACAGGACGTGTTCGTAACGTTCCAGGGGAATGCAGTGATCTTCTCGAGCTTTCAGACCGGGCTGCCGCTGGTGCAGAACGGGGTGTACGAGTACTTCTACGGAGTTGGGTTGAAATAACGGCGTCGGCTTCCGGATTTCAGCCTTGGAGCAAAGCCGGGAGCCGGAAGCCCGAGCGCCGTGCGAGGGCACGCCGAAAACTACTCACCACGCGCAAAGGTCGCTATGATGCTTCTGCAGCTCAGGAGATGCTATGCGCACGGCTCTCATCCTCTGGTTTCTGTTGTCGATTTCTGCGGGTAACGTGCTCGCGCAAAAGCCCGCATGGGAACCGTCTCCGGGCCACATCACTCTTCCGTTATGGCCGCATGCTCCGGCGGGAACTTTGCAGGAGGTCGACGCGACGACCGCCAAAGACAATGTGATTGCCGGGAAGTCGCTGATCCGGCTGACTAACGTCTCGAATCCGACGATCACGTTGTACGCTCCGAAAGGAAAAAACAGTGGTGCGGCGGTCGTTGTTTTTCCGGGCGGCGCGTACCGCATCCTGGCGATCGATCTGGAAGGTACCGAAGTGTGCGAGTGGCTCAATTCGATTGGGGTAACGTGCGTGTTGCTGAAATACCGCGTGCCTGACTCGGGGCCGTATCCTAGGTCGCCGGCGGCGCTGGAAGATGCGCAGCGGGCGCTGGGCATGGTGCGGGCGCGTGCGGCGGAGTGGCACATTGATCCGCATCGCGTGGGCGTACTTGGTTTCTCGGCGGGAGCGCATCTGGCAGCGGCTTTGAGCACACACTTTGATCAGCGGCTTTATGACTCGTTTGATGCGGATGATCAGCTGAGTTGCAGGCCGGATTTTGCCGTCATCGTTTATCCGGGATATCTGGCGCCTTCGGAAGAGAACTTCGCGCCGAATGCGGAGATCCGTGTGACGGAGAAGACGCCACCATCTTTCATTGTGCAGACGGAGGATGATCCGGTGCACGTGGAGAATTCGACTGTCTACTATCGGGCTCTGAAGAACGCCGGCGTGCCGGTTGAGATGCACCTTTACGCTCAGGGAGGGCATGGATACGGGTTGCGGCGAACGGAGATGCCCGTGACAACCTGGCCGCAGAGCGTCGAAACCTGGCTGCACACGATCGACATGTTGCCGCCCATCAAGCGCTAGCAGGCGGCAGACGCACGCCCCGCGCCAAAGACGTGCGCTTGGGGGCGCCCCGGACGAAGGCGTCCGGGCTACATCGTCCTAGGGCTGACTGAGGTCCGCGCTTAGGTATCGGCTAACCAAAAAGTAACTACCGAATTCACAGGAATCGCTAGTATGCTGGCGAGCATGGGTGTAAGTGTCTCCATGCTGGCTTCGGGGAGCCGCGGGAACTGCGCGCTCGTCTCGAGTTCAAGCACGAAGATTCTGGTCGACGCCGGCATCTCCTGCCGCGAGACCTTCAAGCGGATGAAGTCGCTGGGCGAAGATCCTCACTCGCTCTCGGCCATACTCATCACGCACGAGCACTGCGACCACATTTACGGGTTGGCAACGCTGTCAAAGAAGCTGCGCATCCCAGTGTTCATGACCGGGGCCACTTATCTGACGTGGCAACGCGCCATGCGGAACGAGAGCGGCGAGAAGCCGAGGCTCGAGAAAATCGAGCGCTTCGAATCAGGGCACGGCTTTCAGGTGGGCGACATTGCGGTAAAGCCGTTCACCATTCCGCATGACGCGGCGGATCCGGTTGGCTTCACTTTCCGCACGGAAGGGATCAAGGTCGGATTGGCTACTGACCTCGGATACATTCCGCTGAGCGTGCGCGATCACCTGCGTGGCTGCGATGTGCTGATCATGGAGTCGAATCATGATCTGGAGATGCTGCGTGTGGGGCCGTATCCGTGGTCGGTGAAGCAGCGGGTGATGAGCCGCGTCGGGCATCTGTCGAATGTCGCCCTCGCGGATTTCTTCACCTGCGACTATGATAATAGTGCAACGTTTGTAGTGCTGGCGCATCTGTCAGAGCAGAACAATCATCCGGAAATAGCCCGGAGAGAGGCAGAAAAGGCGCTGGCGTCGCGGGGCGGCTTGTTCTGCAACCGCCTGTTGTTGGCGTCCCAGACCGAAGCGTTACGACCGATTCGTCTGTAGTCGGGCTCTTTGTGGCTGATTTACACTCCCTCATGAGTCAGCAGTGCATGGATCCAATCGTGGGCAAGATTCTGGCGGGCTGGCGCTACGATATTTCCGGCCTGGCACCGGAGATGCGCAGCGACTATGAGAATCACTTTGCATCGTGCGAACACTGCCGCAGCCGGCAGCAGATTCATCGCATCATTGACGTTGGGCTCATCGTGCTGGCTTCGGTTTCTGCTGGGGTGTTCCTGCTGGCGTTCGGAGTAATCCGATATCTTGGGCCGCGACACGCCTTGCTGCTGGAAGTTGCAGCGCTGGCCGGGTTCGCGCTTTCTGCACTGATTTGGCTGGGGGTGGCGGTGGCAACGCCAGCGCCAGTGACCATGCTCGACGCCGCCAAACAAGGGGCGCGGCGGGTGCATGACAGGTTGCCGGAGGAAATCCGCCAGCGCCTTCCGGAAGAACTTCGCATCAAAATCACCGGGACTTAGAGCAATGCTCCGAACTTCGAAAGTGCTCGCCGGAATGCTGGTCGCGGTCTTTACGATTGCGATACTGCCCATCGCCGGTTGGGCGAATTCTTTTAGTCAGGTGCCGCACGCTGCCGGGTGTCACAGCCATTTGCCGTCGACGCCAGTGGGACCTAACCATCAGTGCTGCGCGGCCGGGCATCAATGGGCCTTTCCTGGGTCGCCTGTCATTCTGCATCCTGTGATTGCCCAAGTGGGAGTCCGCGACGAAGCGCACGACTTCCAGCTTTGCCTGTTCACCCGCCCCACGCATGCACTTATCTCCGATAGTCCTCCAGCTACAACCTCGCTGAGAATCTAGACGCGCGAACACTTTTACTGACAGGTGTGCCCTTTGCGGCGCACACCTCGGTTTCTACATTCGCAGCAACGAGGTTCCTGTGAAAAGCATTGTGTTTGCATTAAGTCTGGCGCTTTCGACTGCTGGAGCCGCGCAAGAAAGCGGCACCGCGCCGCTTGACCATGACATGGGCCAAACTTCGCCCCAGCACAACATGGCTGGGATGAATATGGATGAGCACGTGTCCATCGAATTGCCTTCGCCGCATGAAGGCTCCGGCACATCGTGGCAGCCGGCCTCGGTCACCGGGCATGAATGGATGTGGATGCGTGGCGGCTGGGAGCTGATGGCGCATGGCGTTATTTTTATCGATTACAACCAGCAAGGCGGGCCCCGCGGCGCAGGCAAGGCGGAGTCGGTGAACTACGGCATGCTGATGGAGCAACACGGCCTGGGTCGGGGAACGATCCTCTTCCGCGAAATGTTTTCTGCGGAATCGCTGACATCGCCGCATCCGGGATTCCCTGAACTCTTTCAGACCGGGGAGACCTATCACGGCGAGCCGCTGGTGGATCATCAGCATCCGCACAACGTGTTTGCGGAGCTGGCTGCGCTTTACACGGTGCCGCTCACGAAGAAAATCTCATGGCAATTGTACGGTGGGCCGTCGGCAGAACCGGCACTGGGGCCCGTGACGTACATTCACCGGGCTTCGGCGGCGGAGTTGCCAATGGCACCGCTCAGCCATCATTTGCAGGATTCGACGCACACCAGCTTCGGCGTGGTGACCACTGGATTCGTAATCGACCGGGTGAAGCTGGAGGTTTCAGCGTTCAACGGGCGAGAGCCGAACGAGCAGCGCTGGAGCATTCAGCTGGCGCCCCTTGACTCGTGGTCAGGTCGAGCCAGCATTGCTCCGGGGCGCAACTGGACCGCGCAGTACAGCATTGGACGGTTAGAGCGCCCTGAGGCGTTGGAGCCGGGCAGCCAGTGGCGGCAGACCGCGTCGGTGGAGTACAACCGGCCCTGGCATGACGGCGGTTGGGCGACTTCGATAATCTGGGGACGCGTGCACAAGATCGCGATCGGCGACCATCTAAACAGCTATGTGCTGGAATCGACGCTGAACTTCCGGGAGCGTAACTACGCGTTTACACGGCTGGAACTGGTCGACAAGGACGAATTGTTTCCTCAAGCCACGGTTCTCTCGACCTACCGCATCGGGGCTTATACGTTTGGAGGGGTTCGAGATCTTATCGCGAATAAGACCTGGCAGGTGGGGCTGGGCGCGGATGTGACTTTCTATTCGAAGCCGGGGGCGCTGGATGCGGCGTACGGCGACCGGCCAGTCTCGTTCCAGGTTTTTCTGCGCTTCCGCCCAGCGAAGGCGCCGGAACATCACTCGCATTGAATTTTTACACTGAGCTTACGTTGAGTTCAAAGAAAAGAACTGTGGTTACTAACGATTCCGCCGTAGAATGTTATGTGTAACCCGTCCCCCCGATTCGCGTGAGAATGTCACTTCGATGACGCGGTCCCTCAAGACACTTAGAACGGTACAGTGGTCGATGTTGCTGAGCATTCTGCTGTACGTTGCTGTTGGGGAGATTCTGGGACCAAACATCCGACGGATTGATCCGGCGCTGAGCTACGTTTTCAGTTCGCTGGCCGTAGGAATCGTGGGAACCATCTTTGTTGTGCGCCGCACGCTGGTGTTGCGGGCGGCGTCGACCTTGGCGACGCAACCCGAGGACACCATCAGCCTGAACCAGTGGAAGACGGGCTACATCACCACCTACGCTCTCTGTGAAGCGCTTGCCTTGTTTGGCCTGGTCCTGCGCTTTCGAGGTTCGGAACTGCAGCAGAGCTTGCTGTTCTATATTGGCGGATTCGTGCTGCTGTTCTTCTTCCGGCCACGGCAGCCCGCAGCGCAGGCATCGTAGGCGGTCAGCAGATTTAAAGAATTTTGTGGAGACAGCCGCCTTCGGCTGTCCGGCCGCGCACGCGGGCGTTCTTCCCCTTGCACCACAAACTCAATGCTGAGATGAAGGACGGATCAATCAGGGAAGAACGGCTTTCCTGGCAGCGCAGCCAAGAATCGCTCTTCAGGCGGACAGCCGAAGGCGGCAGTCCCCACAAAGTCTGAGCGATCAGCCGATGTGGCAGCTCGCCAGGCCACGCTTCTCGAGATACTGCTGGTGATACTCCTCCGCCGGATAGAAAGTCACGGCAGGAACGATCTGTGTGGCGATTGGCTTAGAGTAGCGATGAGCCTTCTCGAGCGACTCCTTCGAAGCCAGTGCTTGGGCCTGCTGCTCGGGGGAATGGAAGAAGATCGCGGTGCGGTATTGCGTTCCCCAATCCGGCCCCTGGCGGTTGACCTGGGTGGGATCGTGGTTCTCCCAGAAAACCTTTAGCAGGTCCTGGTAGGGAATCTTTGCGGGATCGAATTCAACTTCCACCGCCTCGGCGTGGCCGGTGCCGTCGGTGCAGACTTCTTTATAGGTCGGATTTTCGGTGTGGCCACCGATGTATCCCACGCGGGTTGAGGTTACGCCTGGCAACTGGCGGAAGGTGGCTTCTACTCCCCAGAAACATCCTGCTGCGAATGTAGCTTTTTCCATTGTCATGACTCCCAAATCTCAATCATTAACCACAAAGGACACGAAGGAACACTAAGGAAAACCAGCCCATGAGCCTATTCTGCTTGATTGGATGGGGAAAAGCGAAGAAAGTCACAGGTTTGTAAAAGGCTGGTGAATACCTCTGCCGGGCAATTGACGGCATCGGGGAATCCGGGTAGAGTCCGGTCAGGGTTGCTCCGTAGGATACCTCCAGTGCCAATCAGCCGATTCCATCCCAGCCGCCGGACTGTGCAGCACACTGCACTGTTGCTGGTGCTTTTTTGCGCTCAGGCGACGCTGGCGGTTTCGGCATTCACGCCCCAGCTTCGATTGGGATATCGTACCGGGGATCAGTGGGAACCTGCGATTGCCGCCGATGGACATGGGCATGTTTACGTGCTTTATCCGCAGTATGGGACCGTACCGGGATGCGCGACTTGCACCGCACCTTCGATGAACCTGCTCATCAGCGACGACAATGGGGCATCGTGGCATACGTCCAGGCCACTGCTTCCTTTCCCGACCGGACAGTTCGATCCGCAGATCATCGTAGATCCTATGGACCGGCAGACCGTGTATGCCTCATGGCTGCAGAACAATAAGCGAGATATCGTGGTAGCGCGCTCGCTTGACTTCGGACGCAACTGGTCGTTCTCATGGGCCGAGCGCGGGCGGGAAGAGACGGACAAACCGGTGCTGACGGTCCGCGGCGCGGATGTGTACGTGGGGTTTAACCGCGAAGAGAGGTTTCTGGTGGCGGCTTCGCACGATGCGGGGCAGACGTTTCGGATAGCCTGGGTCAATCCGAATGCTGAGCCGGGTTCATCGTTGGCCGGCGGAGCCACCATTGATTCCTGGGGAAATGTCTTTTTCGGGTGGACGGCGTACGCCAGGCAGGAGATGCGGACTCGGGCCGTGAGTGTTTACATCAGCCGCTCGGCGGACGGCGGCAGGGCCTGGAACACTTTGCTTCTGGACCAGTCGAGCGCGCCTCCAGAGTGTGAGGCAGAGGGCTGCGGGAACGGTTTCCTGGGCGCACAGATCGCGCTGGCCTCAGACACAGCGGGCGCGCTTTACGCTTTGTGGAATGCAGGCGCGGTGAATGGCGGGCCGGAGCGGATCTACTTCTCATCGTCCACGTCAGGTGGAGCGACGTGGTCGGCGCGCAGCAGCGTTTCGGCTGCGGCCCGGGAGGTGGAGCATGGGTTTCCCACGGTCGTTGCTGGCGCCCCAGGGGATGTTCGCGTCGCATGGATGGATGCGCGGTTGAGCGAGACAGGGCATCCTGAGCACCCGCTATGGAATACTTTCTATCGCTCATCGACGAACGGCGGCGCGACCTGGTCCGATGAGGCGAGACTCTCTGGGCCGGTGCGAAATTACGATTACATCCTTTCCACCGGATTCCGCTTTCCCTTCGGTGATTATTTCGGTCTGGCCATCGACAGCGAGGGCAATACCCACGCCGTCTGGGGCGAAGGACGGGACTATAAATCTCCCGGTTCGATCTGGTACACTCGCGGCCGATAATCAGTTCAATCCAAAACCTATAGTCTGACGGAGGTTCGATGCACTTCCTGGGAGTGAACCTTTTTGCCGTCTTGGTCTCTGCTGTTGCCACCATGGTCGTGGGCTTCCTGTGGTACTCACCGCAGCTGTTCGCCAATCCCTGGATGAAATTGATGGGCTACGATCCGAACGACAAAGCGAAAATTGCGGAGATGCAGAAGAGCGCTGGACCTTCGTATTTCATGTCGCTGATCGCGAGCATCCTGGCGGCGTTTGTGCTGGGGAAATTGATCGCAGTCGCCGGGTTCTGGACGGCGATTGATGGACTGAAGATTGGGCTGGTGGTGTGGCTGGGTTTTGTGACCACCGTGCAGTTCACGAATGCCCTGTTCAGCCGGCAACCGTTCCGGCTGTACATGATCAACACGGGATATCAGTTCGTGTGTTACGCGGTGATGGGGGCGATTTTGGGGGCTTGGCGCTGAGACCCGCAACGATGCAGGCAGAGACGTAGCAAGCTACGTCTCTACGAGAAGATTATTCCAACTGCATGCCGCCAATTAGGTCGGCGATGTGGGTGAAGTGACGCTCCTTGCACCACTGCTCCACGCCATCTACGATCTTCTCGGTGGCGCATGGGTCCCAGTAGCTGGCGGTGCCGATTTGCACCGCGGTGGCGCCGGCGAGCATGAATTCAATGACGTCTTCGGGGGTAGAGATTCCTCCCATGCCAATGACAGGGATCTTTACGGCGTGGGCCGCGTCGTAGACCATCCGGACGGCGATGGGCTTGATAGCCGGTCCTGACAGGCCAGCGGTCACATTCGCGATGCGGGGCTTGCGCGTTTCCGGATCGATAGCCATCGCCACGAATGTGTTCACCAGGGACAAGGCATCCGCGCCGGCTTCCTGCGCGACATAGGCCATCTGCGCAATGCTGGTCACATTCGGGGAAAGCTTGACGATCAGCGGACGTCGCGCGACTCGCTTGACTGTGGTCACGACTTCATCGAGCGAACGAGGATCGCTGCCGAACTGGATGCCGCCGTGCGCGGTGTTGGGACAGGAGACGTTCAACTCGTACGCGGCAATTCCTTCACCCTCATTCAGAATCTCGACCGTACGTTCATAGTCCTCGCGCGCGTAGCCAAAAACGTTGGTCATGACGACGATGTTTTTGAGCTGGCGCAGGTGCGGCAGCTTCTCTTCCAGGAATGCCTGCGCGCCGATGTTTTGTAGGCCAATGGCATTCAGCATTCCGGCCGCCGTCTCCCACAGGCGCGGCGGAGGGTTGCCGATCATCGGTTCCACCGACAGGCCTTTCACCACGAATCCACCAAGCTTGCTCAGCTCGACGACATCTTCGAATTCGACTCCGTAGCCGAAGGTTCCACTGGCGGCTATGACGGGATTCTTGAGGTGAATCCCGGCGACATCGACGCTGAGATCAAGAGCCGGGCTCATGGCTGCTTTCCTTCCGTCGCTCCGCGGTGCGGGGGCGCCAGCGCTTCGGTGAGGACACGTCCGACGGAATGCGTGGGCGCGTTGATGCCCAGCAATGACGCCAGTGTCGGTGCGAGATCGATGGTTTCGACGTTGGTGCGATAGGTGCCCGCCTGGAAGGGCAGCCCGTACAAGGCGAGTGGGACGTGCGTGTCGTAGTTGTACGGCGATGTGTGATCCGTGCCCCCGCCCGGGCCGACCGTGTAGATTTCGGGAACGCCCATGACGAACCAGCTTCCATGCGGAGAATAGCTGTTCAGATACTTGCGTCCGAGCGGAGTATTGGGAGCTTCGCCCGCGGCCAGTTGGGACTTGGTGTAGTAGTCACGCAAACCGACCTGTTTCATGGCTTCTCCGACGGCGGCCTCCGCGTCGCGTTCATGGATGTGGGAGGCGATGAAGGCGTCCTGGTCAAGCCATGCGAGTGGGTAGTCCAGCTTCACATATGGCGCGGGATGTCCGGCGAAGAACTTGGCTGTGATGGCCGCGTTGATCTGCTCTTCGGCTTTAGATGCGCCAACATTCGCAGCAGGGATGTGGAGTTTCTTCACGGCATCGGGCAAGGACGAGACACCATGGTCGGCGGAGAGAGCAATCCAGACGTCGGCCAGGCCGACCTGATGCCCGAGGAAATTGAAGAAGTTGGCGAGTTCATGATCAAGGTCGAGGGCCATTTGCGCCATTTCGGGGGAATCAGGTCCGACGCGGTGCCCGAGGATGTCGTTCGGCGAAAGGCTGATGGCGAGCAGATCAGTCGCAGGACCGCGGCCGACATTTTCGTACACGACTAATTCCTTGGCAAACTCGAGCTCGTATTCGTTGCCGAAGGTGGTCCCGCCGACAACTTCGTAGAAGCCGGCGTCGGAACCGTCTTTGGCTTTGCGGTGGGCCGTCGAGGCGAGAAGTTCGCCACGCGAGTTCTTCCATTCACGGTCCCAATATTTGGCCGGGCGGTTAGAGTTGAAATCCTGCACCCACCTTGGAAGATCGTTGCGATAGTAGGTGGAAGTGACCCAGACGCCGCTTTTGGCATCGATCCAATAGGCGGCATCTCCGGCAAATCCCGCCGGAATGATAGCGCCGCGGTCTTTGAGTGAAACTCCAAACACACGAGCTTTCCCTTGGGTAGCTAGTTTCAGCTCGTCGCCCAGCGTGTCAGCCATCAGATTGTGCGGGGAGGCACCGGCTTTGGCCTCGGGTAGGCCCACGAATTTGGTGTCGTCATCTTCGACGGACGTAACCATCTTCTTCTTTTTGGGATCCCACCATTCATTCGCGGCAATACCGTGCCCGTTGCTGTAGGCGCCAGTGAACAGGGTCGAGTGGCCGGGAGCGGTCCGCGTGTTGGCGTAATTGTAATTGCAGTTGGGGAAGTAAGCGCCATGATCGAGCAGAAGCCGAAATCCGGCGTCCCCGAACTGGTCGTGGTAGCGCTCAAGATAGTCGCCGCGGAACTGATCGATCACGATTACGACGATGAGCTTGGGGTGACCGTTGTAGGCGGAAGCCCGACTGCGAAAGGGCGTGCAGAGGGTGGCTGTCAGCGCAACGACAACGCACAGGGCAGTCCATCTGGGGGTGGATTTCATCGCGAGGGTAGTTTACACAGTCGGCTAGTGCCACCCAAATCGAATGCGGGCACGACTCGACTCTGGGTGGCCCTGAAAGTGTCGCGCATGGGTTCACTTGCCGCCTAAGGGTATTTTGCGCTGCAGTTCGTCGATGAAGTTTTCGAGAAAGATCACATGGCCCGCGTCCTGTTGCGTTGGGCCTCCGGCGTAGGTGGCAGCAGCGATGCGCTTGCCATCGGGGAAAACGTCATACTGGGCTCCAACCGCGCCGCTCAGCGCGAGGGCTAAACTCTGTCCCGACCACACACGCGGCTTGTCCGCCACGAATGAGTCTCCCTTGACCGTGTAACGAACAACCATGATCCGATCGTCCGGAATGTTAAAGAAAAAAAGTTCTTTGTCATTTCGAGAAAAGACTGGCGACGTCCCGCCATTGCTTGAGATTTGCCAGTGACCGCCCGTGTCCGGAAACGCGCGCACGTAAACCTGGGAGCTTCCCGACTCGTTGGAACTGTATGCCAACCAGTGCCCGTCGGAGGAGAAACTGGCGCCGCGGTTGCCGAAGTTCGTGCGCTGGAACAGCTCCGGTTTCCCCGCCTTCAATTTGTCTCCTTCGCGCTCCACGGATATGGTCCAGAGATCGAACCCCTGTGAACCGGCTTGATAAAAGGCCAATCGGTTGTCGGGCGAAAAGGCGCTTGGGTATTGAAATTCCTTACTGTCGGTCAGATGCTCGGGATTGCTGCCGCCATCCGCGCGCGCATAGGACATTCCGCCCGATGCCTGATAAACAATGTACTTCCCGTCGGGCGTCCAGACCGGGTGATTGCCGTTCCGTTCACCCGTCAACGGCGACAACGTGTCGCGCCGAAGGTCGTAGATCCAAACCCCAGATTTCCAGTCATCGTTCGCCACCGCAAGGCGCCCGCCGTCGGGAGAGAAATGAGGATTCACGAAGAGGCCAGGCTTATCGAGCAGCGGTTGCAACCGACCATCCGGACCGAACCATTGGATCACCACCCGCGAGGCATCGATTTCGCGGCTCCGATAAACCAGCGTTCCGGCGCGCGAAAAGCTTAACTTGGCGGAGCCAAACATCGTAGAAGAAGAAACCTGCTGCAATACGGGCATGGGCGAGCCAGAGGTCTCCAGTTTCTCCAGGTCGAAAGGGACAGCAAACAGAGTTCCCCGGTTCACATACGTGAGGTAGCCTTTGCCACCGGACGCAGCCAGATAGCGCCCAAAGGTTCCGCCGAGCTGCACAGTTTTCCTGCGATGATCCATCAACGTCATGATGTCAATTTTGGCGTCATCAAAACCGACAGTGGAATTTTCGACGGTGAAGAGTATCGCTTTGCCGCCTGGCAGGATCTGCGGCCAGCGATGCGTCCGTTCTTCTCCTGCAATCTCGGAAACCGGGGTGGGAGCGCCGCCCGCGGAAGGAACACGTGAGAGTCCGCCACTGACGCGTAAACTCGCGATGATGTTGCCGTCCTCACCCCAATCAGCGCCGGTGTAAGAGGATGCGGCATCGCACAACACGATCTCGGCACCACCTTCCACGGAGACTTTTCTCAGCTTTCCTCCCGCGACAAAACCAATCCACTGAGCGTCAGGGGAGAAGAACGGGCTGGTCGCACCGGTCGTGACCGGCAGGTCGGTTGCGCTCAGTTGGTCGAGCTTGCGCGTGAAGAGGTGGTTCTTGGAAATGTAGGCGATACGCGTGCCGTCGGACGAAAGAATGATGTCGGACCCGCCGAGTGCATTTAGATAGACGTCGCGACCCAGATCAACCTCCAGGCGGACGAGCGGTTTCAATTCCGCCGGGCGCGTGGCGCGATAGGCAACCCATGAGGCTATTCCAGCTATGAGGGCGAGCACTCCTATGGCAATCCAGAGCAGTGGCTGGCGGTGTTCGGTCATGGGCGGTGTCTTGGATAGATCAGCAGCGCCTTGCGCAACCCATTCCAACTCGGTCTTGAGATCGCGAATGCTCTGCCAGCGGTTCTCGGGATCTTTCTCCAGACACCGCTTCAGGACGCGATCTAAGGCAGGCGGGGCGACTTCGCCGATCGACGGCGCGGGCCGCTCCATGATGGCTGCGATCACAGTGGCGGGTGAGGAACCGTCAAAGGCGCGCTTGCCGGTAAGCATTTCGTAGAGCACCAGTCCGAACGAGAAGATGTCGCTGCGGGCGTCGATTTCCTGCCCCGTGGCCTGCGCCTGCAACTGTTCGGGCGACATGTAATACAGCGTGCCCACGATTTCATTCTTGCCGGTGAGCGCCATGGTCAGGGTGGCGTCGCTTGGCGGGTTGTTGCCGTGTCCAATTTTGGCGAGCCCGAAGTCGAGCAGCTTTAGTCCGGTTTTGGTGACCAGGATATTCGCGGGCTTCAGATCACGGTGAGTGATGCCCTTCTTGTGCGCGGCGTCGAGTGCATCGCAGATCTGTGCGGCGTACTTCAGCGCCTGATTGAGGGGCAAAGGTCCCTTCAGAGGCATGCCCTCGATGTACTCCATCACCAGGTAGTTCGGCCCAACATCATGCAGGGTGCAAACGTTGGAATGGTTCAGGGCGGCGACCGCGTGGGCCTCGCGCTCGAAGCGTTCGGAGAACTGCTCGTTGGAAACCTTGATGGCGACGGTGCGATTCAGCCGCGTATCGCGAGCTTTGTAGACCTCGCCCATGCCGCCCGCGCCGATGGGCGCGACGATCTCATACGGTCCCAGCCGAGTTCCAAGAGGCAAGGGCATAAGATCGGACGATTGTACCGTGTGACGCAGGGATAGGAAATGGATTACAAGCTGTGCGTCTGCGCCGCGTAGGGTTTCGGCAAACCCTGGAACAACCGGCGCCACCTCTGTCGTGGGGGAGGTGTGCGACGCTCCGTTTTCTCAGTCGTGGCCAAGATCGAGAGAGGTTTGTTGCGGTCGGCGCGGCGGCTGCTGACGAGCCTGAGGAAGACTGCGATGCCAACCCCCAGGGCGAAAGCGAGAGCAACGAAGTACCAGAGAGTGGGAAATCCGATGACAAAAATCAGGGCGCTGCCAGCGGCGAAAAGCAGACCAACAAATCCGCCGCCGAAGGAAAGCTTGTGCATGGTGATGCCGGGATGGCGTTTCTCTGCCATGGAAATACCTCTACTTGAGATCATTCCACTGATTGCCCGATCAAGCAAGAGTTTGTTGGGCCGGTCCGAAAGAGCATCTACCACAAAGGACACGAAGGGCCACGAAGGAAAAACACTGGTATTCCTTCGTGTGCCTTTGTGTCCTTCATGATTTATGAAGTTGCATGCGTGCATTCCGCGCTGCTTTTCCGATACAGTATTAAATTCCCATGCTTGATCTGAACTTTGTTCGTGAAAACCTGCCATTGGTCGAGGAGAAACTGCGGCAGCGCGGCATGGATCCCGCTGCGGTGCTCATGGACTTCTGCCAGGTCGATACGCAGCGGCGACAGGCCATCACTGAGGCTGAAACCAGCAAAGCGCAACGCAACAAGGCGTCCGACGAAATTGCCAAGCTGAAGAAAAGCGGGCAGGATGCCAGCGCAGCAATGGCGCAGACGAAGGAACTGCGGGAGCGAATCTCTGAGCTGGAAAAGACCGCTTCCGATCTGGACGCGCAACTGCGCGAGATTCTGGCCGGCATTCCCAATTTGCCTCACGCGAGCGTTCCGGTTGGGCACAGCGCCGATGACAACGTAGAAGTCCGGTGCTGGGGTGCGCCACCGAAGTTTGATTTCACTCCCAAGCCGCATTGGGATCTAGGCTCTGATCTCGGCATTCTTGACCTGGAACGCGCTGTGAAGCTGACGGGCGCGCGCTTTGCCGTGTATTGGGACCTGGGCGCGAAGCTGGAGCGGGCATTGGCAAACTTCATGCTCGACCTGCACACGCGCGAGCACGGATATACCGAGGTTCTTCCGCCTTATCTGGTGAATTCCGACTCAATGTATGGCACGGGGCAGCTTCCGAAATTCGCTGCTGACTCGTTTCGCGTGCCGCATGGAGAAAAAGATTTGTGGCTGATTCCGACTGCGGAAGTGCCGGTCACCAATCTCTTCCGCGACGAGGTGCTCGATTCGTCGCGATTGCCGGTTTCACTTACCGCCTACACTCCATGCTTCCGCAGCGAAGCAGGGTCTTATGGGAAGGACGTTCGCGGAATTATCCGGCAGCACCAGTTTCAGAAAGTGGAACTGGTGAAGTTTGCGCACCCGGAACACTCTTACGAAGAACACGAGAAGCTGACCCGCAACGCGGAAGAAGTGTTACAGCGACTTGATTTACATTACCGCACTGTGGCGCTGTGCACGGGCGACATGGGAGCCTCGTCGGCGAAGACGTACGATATCGAAGTCTGGCTGCCGGGACAGCAACTATACCGCGAGATTTCGTCGTGTTCGAATTTCGAAGCCTATCAGGCGAGGCGGGCAAACATCCGATATCGGCCCGAGGGGAAGAACAAGACGGAGTTTGTACATACACTAAACGGCAGCGGACTGGCCGTGGGGCGGACCTGGGTCGCAATTGTAGAGAACTATCAGCAGGCCGACGGGAGTGTGATCATCCCGGAAGTGCTGCGGGCATATATCGGCGCGGAGAAGATTACGCCGAAGAAGTTTTGAGCAGCAGGCAACGAGTTAACCGGCGGGCAGCCCTTGGGGTCGATTGGAGCTTGCAGCTAGAAACTGGAACTGTCTCATGAATCGCAGTCTGACAAAGCGTCGTGCCCTCGGGGGGCTAAGGCCCGTTTCTTTTTGGGCATTCGACGGCGCGGCTGAAGCCGCGCTCTTTCAAGACCGTTGATGAGACAAGTTCTAGTAGCTTCAGGAGGGAGCTAGTAGACTTGCAGAGAGCAGAACTCACGACCGCGGTGCCCGGCGCTTCCCTGTCCATGAACGCCATCTGGCGAACAATTCGCTCGTACATTCTATGGCAGCACGAGCGGGGCACACTCCATTACGACATCATGGTCACGCTGATCCTGATCTTTATCTTTTTCTCGCCGCGCGTGATCAACTTCAATGACAAACCTGTCGCGCGCAATCCGCATCCGACTGAAGTAGTGGTCACTTCGGATACGGAGGGACGGCTGATTTATCAAGTCGCTGCCAGTGCCGTCACTTCGGGCGACGACCGATCCGTGCGAGAGCAGTTGCTATATATTATCGAACCGATTTCAGGTGCGGTTTCGATCATCAGTTACGAGCCTGTTTCGGACCATAAGGGCAAAGTACAGAGCTACCGGGTTGTGGCCAGACGGGAGTAACAGAGCCCGCGGCCTGGGCTCGATTGGACCTCGAATGAAACTTCGCTCCATTATCCTTCCAACGGTAATCGTAAGCAGCGCTCTCTCTACGTCGTGGATCTGCGCCGCGGACCCCATGGCCTCAACCGCGTCCAGCTTCAACTGCAGTCTTCTTCACGCTGGCACAAAGGCCGGTCCCCAGAATGATGATCATGCCGCTTTAGAGGCGATTCTCAAAAAGATGGACGCTGTTTCCGCCAGTTTCCGCACGGCGCAAGCCGAGTTCGAGTGGGACAACTACCAGAAGGTGATCGACGAACTTGTAGACGTCCAAACCGGCAACATTTATTACCGGCGCGCGGGCAAAGAGATCGAGATGATGGCGGACGTGAAGAAAGCCGGGACCAGCGCCTCCGCACTAAAGCCAGAGCCGAAGTATGTGCTCTTCAGCGAAGGGAAGGTTCGCATGTACCAGCCCAAGCCGGACCAGGTAACGGTCTACGATTTGGGGAAAGACCGCGCCGATCTCGAGAGCTACATCGTGCTGGGCTTCGGAGGCAGCGGGCAAGATTTACAGAAGGCGTTCGACGTAAAGTATCAGGGGACCGAGAAGATCAATGGCGTCGCTGCGGCGAAGCTGGAGCTGACACCCAAGTCGGAAAGAGTCAGAAAGAACTACAACCGGATGATTTTGTGGATTGATCCCGACAAGGGCATCTCGGTGCAGCAGGAGTTTTTCACGCCGCAGGGAGATTACCGGCTGTGCAAGTATTCGTCTATCAAGCTGAACGAGAAGATCGACAACGATGTTTTCAAGCTGAAGACGACAGGCAAGACGCAAACCCTCTCGCCGCGAGGTTAAGAGGTTGAAAACAAAGGGAAAGAAAATAGTTCCTGGATTTACACAGCGAAAGATATACTGACCGAACCTCTGTAGGATTTATTCATGGCCAAGGTTTTTACGATTACTGTCCCTCCTAAGCTGGGAAATAAGCGCCGCGAACGTACTTCTGATCCTCGATACGTCGATGGACAACGCCTGTTGGTGGAAGCCATGAAATATCTGGCGCAGGCAGACCCGGTGCGGAACCGGTCGGCAATTGAATTGATCTCCGAACACGTACGGACACGGTTCAGGATGAGCGATTCGCCGCTGGGGTAATTCATTGGTCTGTGGTTTTTCTTCGTCCCGGCGCACTTCTTGCCCAGCGCCAGCAAAGCCTCTCATCGGTGAGTTCGCCGAGAAATGCCGCGGAGTACGTGGACAAAAGCAGCTAGCCCATATTTCAAGGTCATCACAGCACGCCCGAGGCTTGCCGGTCGAGAGGCGAATCGAGGGACGCTGCGGGTGGTGACAACGAACAATAAAGAAAGGGCGGCGCCGCCGCCCTTTCTACCAGTTTGACGACTTAGAACGAATATCGCCCGCCTATCTGCATCACGCGCTGTTGCGACAGCGTATTGATGAAGTTGCCGAAGGAACCGGCACTGTCAAGGAGATTATTGTTGTTCATCATAGATCCCACATCGAAACGGGCCGAGTTGGTGATGTTGAATACCTCCCAGCTCAGTTTCAGATTCTGGCTCTCCGTGATCTTCCACGCTTTCGACAAGCCCATGTCGATATTGAACGATCCCGGGCCGCGCAGTTCGTTACGCTGCCCGGACTCGCCAGGGAGTGAGTAACGAAACGAGTTGAGCGCGGCGGCTGGATCCTGGAAAACATTCGGAGTGGTACCACCTATGATGAATTGGCCAGTCTTGGGCTTTGATCCCGTCAGAATTCCATACGACTCAAGATCCCAGTTGGTGGACCAGTTGTTAAAGGCGTATACATCAAACGGGAAGCCAGTAGACCAGCGCCACAGGCCTGAGATCTGCCAGCCACCGATAAGAGCGTCTGCGATCTTGGACATGCCTGAACCGAACCGTTTGCCCTTGCCCACTGGAAGTTCATAGACCCAGTTGGCGTTGATCATGTGTGTGGTGTCGAAATCAGAAGGAGCGCGCAGTTGGTTCGGCATCCAGGCATTGATGATCTGGCTGGAGAACCCCAGCCCTTCGAACACGCTGATGCGCTCCGCATTGGAGCCGATATCAATCGACTTTGAGTACGTGTAATTCACGTCAAAGCTGAGTCCGCCGGAGTGGTGGCGCAGGCTGAGTTGCCCGGAGTTATACGCGCTATTGCCGATACTCGACCACGCGTCCAAGGAGGCCGTTTGGGCGGGGAAGAAAGCGTATGGAGTCTGCTGACCATTGATCGTCGCGCATGCAGGGATACATGGGCCACCGGTTGGGGTCGAGTATCCCCAGTATCCGGCCAGGTCAGCGGCGGCCAAAGCAGAGCTCTCATTGCCAACAACGCTATACCCACCCGAGCCGTTTGGCGACATGCCGAAGCAGCCGAACAAATCATACATTGCCTGGGTCGCGGTGAAACTCGTCGCGGTCCCTTCACCATACACGCAGGGGGGAGAACCGGAGGCATTCTCGGTGGGTCCAAAAAGAACTCCTCCTTTGTTGCTCGCAGCCATTGGAAAAACGTTCTCCCAAAACTTGATCGGGGCTACGTTCTGAATGGGAACCCCCGCCCGGTACTGTTTCGCCAAAGCCTGCGCCGCTTGATAGTAGGTGGTGCCGGACACTGGGTCTCTTAAGTTTGCCGGTTGCGCCAAGTCAATTTCCTGCAACAGCCGGTGGGCGAAACGGCCAACATAGGACGCCTCAAGCACAAAGCCCTTCCCCAAGTCACGCGTGATCGAAAGGTCGAACACGTGTGAGTAGGGTGTCTTGAGCTTATCGTCCAGACCGAAAGTGATGTTGCCGGGATTCGGAGCCGGAACAATCGGGAACGACCCGCTGGGGGCGTTGGCATAGTAAGGGACACTCGGCGGTGAGGAACAAGCTCCTCCGGGTGTCCCGTAATATGTGGACGGAATCGTGGTCAGACTGGTAAAACGGGAGGCGCAGTCCACTGTGATCGTGCCGGCCCCATTCCCATTCGAACTGCTCAGACCAAATCCGTTTTGGCGGTCAAACGAGCTCGAAATACCCTGACCGAAATGGTCATAGTACATCCCCCATCCGAGGCGAATGCTCGATTTGCCCGGTGCCCCCCAGATCTTGCGTCCAAGCCCTGAGTCTGCGCTTGGCGAATAGGCGATGGCCAGTCGCGGGGCCAGGTTCTTGTAGTCCCATCCCCAATAAGGCTTGGCGTGATTGGCCTGACCGCTCAGCGCAAACTGCAGCTCATGATTGGGATCGAAGATCGGATTGCCGAGCGCATCCAGCCCGGTCACAAAATAATTCTGTCCCATGTCTGCTGCTTTCCCGCGCTGCATAAACCAATCGTGGGTACTGATGCTCGGAGCCACTTGCGTGCCGGAGGTTTCATAGGGGGGCTCCAGAAGCGAGTAACGCAGGCCGAAGGTCACGGTCAGATTCGGGCGCACCCGCCAGGAGTCTTGCGCATACCACTCCGCCTCCCAGTCGCGATAGTCGCGGTGAACCGAGGTGCCTTCTGGCAAGGCGTTCAGATGCTTGTCCAGGTTGTAATTCGCGCTGACCTCACTGACGAGACCGGCCAAGTCGGTCACCGCAACGTCGTAGCTTTGGATAAAACCGCTGTCGACCGCTGGGTAAGGCCCAGTAGCAGGATCGAGACTCACCCCCGCACCCGCGATAGTGGTGGGAGCCATCCAATCCTGATTGGTTGTGGCATTGAAAAAAGAGGTTTGGTTGGAATTGCTGATGTTGTCAACCTTCCGCAAATTCACACCGAACTGCAAGGTGTGCTTCGACATCTGCTTCGAAACATCATCGACGAAATTCAGAACCGGAACGTGACGCCCGACACTGGAACTAAATGCATTGATGTCGGACATGAAGCGGAAGTGGACAAAATGTGAGTTTTGGAGGCCCCGGTCATCGAAAGCCTGGCGGGTATAGCCAAAACGGAAGTTATTGATCCACGAGGTCTTGAAGCTTGCCGTATAACCGGCCGTGATGCCTTTGCTGGTGACCACTTCAATGACGGAGTTGGGCTGACCGGGGAATTGTTCTGCTCCAGCATTATTGTGATCTCCATCCTGCACGCCGCGCACAAACAGCCGATGGCTGCCGTTGGCTGTGAGATTGTAATCGAGCTTGGCCACGTACATGTTGAGGTTATCGGGCCAGGGAGAGGCAAACGTATAGCCGAGCAAGTTATACCCATCACCGACCGCGGTGCTGTTGGGAGCCGGATATTGCTGGAGCACCTGCATCACATAAGGATTGGGCCCCCGGCAGGAGGGGAAGGTCGGACATAGGGCTGAGTTCGAAGGAGGCGGCTGGCCACTGAAGTTGCAACTGCCGATCGAAGAACAGTTTCGATCCAAGCTAACTAAATCCGAGGGTCCCAAGGTCTGGAGAAGCGACGGTGTGCAAGCCGGATCTGTGCAATAGGTGATATATCCTTGTCGTAGTCCGTTGGTTGTCGCACTGCCGCTGGGAACGGTCTGCGTAACGATCTGGTCTTCACGTTTCCGCATTCCCTCATAGCTCAAAAAGAAAAATGCTCGATCCTTCTTAATGGGCCCGCCGACAAACGCACCGAAAGTATTCCGCAAAAGAAAGGCCGGTCGGTTGGGAAGTCCGCTGGAGATTTCGGCGGCCTTGTTGAACCAATCGTTAGCGGCGAAGGTGGGACGATAATATTCGTAAGCTCCGCCGTGGATGCTGTTGGTGCCGCTCTTCGTGACAAGGGCTACCTGGCCTCCGGAGGAGCGGCCGGTATCCGAATCAGAATTGGCGGTGGTAACGCGAAACTCCTGCAGCGAATCGAGGGGGACACGGATCGCACCCTGCAGGGCTCTCCCGCCGGCCTGATCGTTGTTATCCGTGCCGTCGAGAGTGATGTTTGTTTGGTCGCTACGGCCGCCATTTACCGTGCCGCTGCGGCTATCGGAATCAAATCCACTCTGCGTCTGGCTATTGATTGCCCGACTGTTGCCGGTGTAAACCACCCCCGCTTGCAGGGTGAGGATGCTTGTGGGCTCACGGCCTTCGAAGGGCAGAGATTGAATCTGCTGGGTATCAAAGGCATGCCCCATCGTCGCGTTGTCGGTATTGACCAAGTTGGCAGTCGCGTTGACCTCGACGGTCTCTATCCCTCCAGCTACTTGCACAGTCACATTGACCGTGGCAGGCGTGCGCACCAAAAGCTGAATGCCGGTCATTCTGACGTTTGCGAACCCTCGCGCCTTCACCATGAGTTCATAGGTTGCGGGTGGCAACTCGAGAAATTGGTACTCACCCTGAGAGCCTGTCGTGGCGTTGCGCGACAAACCGGTGGCCGGATCGCTGAGGGTAACTGTAGCGCCAACCACCACGGCACCGTTGGAATCGGAGACGGTGCCGCGCAAGGAAGTAGTCGCCGATTGCGCAAAGATTAGCGCGCCAAACGCGATGAAAGTCCCAATCAGAACAACCAGTTGCCACGAGCGAGAACGCATGGAAATCCCCCTTCGCCGCCAATGCGGGCCGTATTCCAATCACGTTTGCCCAGGAACTGAGACCTCGAGAAACCCTGGGGAGCCTTGATGGGGCGCTATTGTGCTCCCGCGGCATGGAAGCATTCAAGGTGAATTTGTAGGTGAAACGATTGAATGACCGTCGGCGACGTGACTGTGGGACACATCTCGTCGAGGTTCGCAGATTCGTCCGCGATTGTGAGATCGAGCACGCCAGAGCTCAGCTCGGAAAAGAAAGCGAATCGGCATACGAAAAATGCAGAACGACGAATCCGTGTGCGATCCCGAGCTTCTGGTTGACGCAGGCCTCTTGGCTCAAAGGTGTCGAGCAGCGCGGCACCATAAAAAAGGGGCGGAAGAATCCGCCCCCAGGGAGTAGTTACGTGCGAGTTAGAACGTATACCGCACGGCGAACTCCATCACCCGCTGCTGGGAGAGAGTCGAACTGAAGTTCCCGAAGCTCGAGCTGTTCGAGATGCTGTTGTTGCCGTTCAGCTGCATCGTTCCGACGTCGAAACGCGGCGTATTCGTGATGTTGAATGTTTCCCATGTGAATTTGACGGTCTGCGATTCGGTGATCTTCCAACTCTTGCTCAAGGCGGCGTCGATATTGAATGTACCCGGACCAACGAGTTCATTGCGCTGGCCGGATTCACCGGGAAAAGACTGCCGGAAGGCGCCCAAGGCAGAAGTCGGATCCTTGAAGACATTTGGAGTCGTGCCGCCAATTTTGAAGGTTCCAGTCTTGGGTGCAGGCGCATTCAAGATGGCAGCGGATTCAAGTTCGAAGTTTGTGGCCCAGCCGAAGCCGCTGCTGACGGTAAAGGGATAACCGCTGGTCCAGCGCCACAATCCGGAGAGCGTCCACCCTCCGATGACGGCGTTCGCGAACCGCCCCATTCCCGATCCGAACGCTTTGTTCTGGCCGAAGGGCAACTCCCAGACCCAGTTGGCATTGAACTGATGCTTGTTGTTGAAATCGGAAACCGCCCGAAGTTGCTTCGGAAACCAGGCATTGATCACCTGGCTGGCGAAACCGCCTCCCTCAAACTGGTTGATGCGTTCGGCATTGGAACCGGTATCGATCGATTTGGAGAAGGTATAGTTGACGTCGAATTCAAGACCGTGCACCATTCGACGGCGCAGGCTGAATTGGGCTGCGTTGTAGGTGCTGTTTCCATTGCTAAACCAGCCGTACAGAGACGAGTACTGCGGGTTGTAATAGGCGTAACCCTTTCCACCGTTCGACTTGCTACACGCCGGATAGCAACTTCCGGTGATAAGCCCCGGTACATCGGCGACTTCTAGCGCAGTGGTTTCGTTTCCTGCGTAGGTGCAGAAGAGGTCGTACATCGCCTGGGTCGCAGTCACGTTGGTGGGTGCGGTTCCCAGACATGGCACGCCGCATCCGAAGAAGGAGCAGCCGATTTGGTTCGCGGACGCTCCCGCCGCTCCCGGAAACAGGTCTTCCCAGTACGGTATAGGCTGGATGTTTTCAATGCCGACTCCCGCGCGGTATTGCTGGGCCAAGGCGGTAGCCGCCTGGAAGTAGCTGGTGCCGCTCGTCGGATCGGTCAAGTTTAACGGCATCGCCAGGTCTTCCTCTTGAAGCAAGCGGTGGGCCAAGCGTCCCACGTAGGCGGCTTCAACTACGAAGTTGCTGGGGAGTTCCCGAGTGATCGAGAGGTTCATCACGTGCGAATAGGGTGTCTTCAGATGGTCGTTCAAACCCCAGGTGATGGCGAAACCGCCAGCGGCGAGGCTGGTTGGCGGCTGTACGGGGAACGAGCCACTCGGAGCAGGTTCCACAATCGGGCAAGGCGCCGTCGGACAATCACTGGTCGTGGCCGCGCTGGTAGTGGGTATCGTGTTCAAAGCGGTGAGGCGCGCAGAAGTATCCACACCCTGAATGCCTGCCGGGTTCGTGATCGATGTGGTCAAACCGAACGATCCATTCCGGTCAAAGCTGTTCGTGATGCCCTCGCCGAAGTGGTCGTAGTACATTCCATACCCAATGCGAATCGAGGTCTTGCCTGGACCGCCGAACAGCTTGTGGCTCCAGCCGCTGTCGGCATCGGGCGAGTAGGCGATCGCAAGTCGAGGAGCGAGATCTTTGTAATCCCACTCCCAGTAGGGCTTGCCGCCATTGGCCTGGCCCGATGGCGCGAAGCTGATAAACGGATCGTAGGTCTGGCCTTGCAGCATGGCTCCGGCCCGCTTGTAGAACCAATCGTTCATGCTGAACGTAGGCGCGACCTGCGTTCCGGTCGTTTCGTATGGAGGCTGCAAGAGCGTGTAGCGCAAGCCATAGGTTACAGTCAGGTTCTTCCGGACGCGCCACGAGTCTTGGGCATACCACTCCCACTCATGACTCCTGAAATGACGCGGGACGGACGTGCCTTCTGTCAGCGGAGCGAGCGTCTTGGTGAGGTTGTAGTTCGAACCCACCTCTGTGACCAAGCCTGCCAGCGCAGTCACTGGAAAATCGTAGCTGGTTGAGAATGCACTATAGACACTCTGGTAGGTCGGATAGCCTGTGGGGCCCGCTAGAACCGAGGGATCGAGACTTGTACCGCAGTCTGAGATGCACGAACCGGCCAGCCAGAACGCATTCGTTGTCGCGGTGAAGTATGAGGTGGAGTTCGATTGACGAACATTGTCCACCTGACGAAGGTTCACACCAAATTGAAGAGTGTGAACCCCTTTGATCTTGGTGATGTCGTCCACCCAGTTCTTGACGGGGACGCCAACATGGGTGGTGGGAGTTTCAGCTGTAAGGTCATCCATGCCGCGGAAATGGATGAAGTGGGACGTTTGCTGTCCCAGCGTTTCGAGTCCCTGTCGAATATATCCAAAGCGGAAATCGTTGATCAAAGTATTGCTCAGGGTTGCGGTGTAGCCCAGACTCACGGTTTTGCTGGTATTCACCTGGCTTCGGTTTGCTGGGTCTCCTGGAAATTGCGATCCTCCATCCCCAGTAAGCGAAGTAGGATCCTGTGCGAGAGCAGTGCGATCACTGTCGAGCACTCCTCGAAGGAATACGCGGTGGTTACCATTCTTGGTGACGTTGTAGTCCAGTTTCACCACATAAGCATCCAGCTTCTGAGGTAGCGGAGACGAGAATGTGAAACCGCGGTAATTGAGACCATCCCCAACGGAGTCTGTGTTGGGATGAGGATATTGGTTGAAAATGCTCATTACGGCAGAGTTCGGACCCGGCCCGTTCGGGCAAGTCCCCAAGCCGGAACAGTTCGGATCCAAGAACGCTAAATTCGCAGCGGATAGCGTCACGATATGCGGCGTTACGCTCCCCTCGACGGTCGAGGTGCCTTTACACTTCGGATCAACCAGGGTAGCGGTGTCACATGATTGATAGCTGATGATGCCGTTCCGAAGGTCATCGCTCGGAACGATACGCGTAACCTGGAGGTTTTGATGAAGACGACCGCCCTCGTAATCGGCAAAGAAGAACAGCCGGTCCTTAATGATGGGTCCGCCTACGAACGCTCCGAAAGTATTGCGTACAAGGTGTGGAGGCTGGTTCGGTAGACCTGCGGCAACCTGCGCCTGCTCGCTGAACCAGTCATTCGCCTCACCGATGCCGCTACGGTTGTAGATGTATGCTCCGCCGTGCAGGGAGTTGGTGCCGGACTTAGTCACCAGAGAAACTTGCCCGCCGGACGATCGGCCGGTATCGGCATCGGAGCTCGCGGTCGTCACTTTGAACTCTTGCAACGAATCGAGCGGGACGCGCACTGCCCCTTGAAAAGCCGTACCCAACGTTTGATCGTTGTTGTCGATCCCATCCAATGTGACATTGGTCTGATCGGAACGGGCTCCATCAACCGAGCCGCTGCGACTGTCGGAGGCGCTGCTGATGTGCGGACTGTTGCCAGTGAATGCTACTCCCGGCTGCAGGCTCAGGATGCCGGTCGGGTCGCGACCTTCGAATGGCAAATCGGCGATCTGCTGACTGTCAAATGCGTGACCGAGCGCGGCATTCACGGTATTCACCATTGGCGCCGATCCTGCCACCTCGACTGTGACCACCTCACCGGCTACCTGAAGGTTGACGTTTACTGTGCCTGGCGTGTTCACCAAGAGTTGGATTCCGCTCATTTTTACCGCCGCGAATCCGGACGCGTGCGCCGTGAGTTCGTAAGTTGCAGGGGGTAATTCGAGGAACTGGTAGGCGCCCTGACTGTCGCTCTTTGTGCTCCGGGTGAACCCGGTAGCAGAGTTGGTAATCGTGATATCCGTGCCGGCCACGACGGCACCTTTAGCGTCGTACACATTCCCATGTAACGACGTCGTTGCAGATTGAGCGCCAGCCAACGTGCCGAGCGCAAGCAGAGAGCAGATTACCGCCACTAACCATGAGCCAGAACGCATTAGGAAGCTCCCTTCCCCCAAAAGAGGGCACACTAATTCCGATAACGTTTGACCCCAGGAGTTGAGACGACCGAGACCCTGGGAACCCTGATGGGGCGGTATTGTGCAACTTCACCGCCACAACATTCAAGCTCAATCTGCCGGACTTAGCCGGCTCATAAAACGATTGAATACGCGATGTCACATACTTGGCTTCCAGATTTGGAAACTAGGTATGAAACCAAGCCGCCGCTCCAACGATCAAGGCTGGAAAGCACTCCAGCGTGTAGCGAGGCTCAGGATTTTCGAGACTCCCGAGAAAGAGAGAGCGCAGCACGACAAACACGAGAAGGATCCCGATCCCAAACGTTGCGCGGCCGCGTACGAAGCCGGTCACTCCCATTACTACGTAACCGAGGTTGATCACGCCAAAGGCGAGGCTCAGTGCGAGCCAGCGATGGTCGTCATTGAATTCCCACCAGCGGGGGTCGGACGGAAACAATTCGGTTCGCGGGCGCAGCCACATATCGGCGATGCGAAGCGCCGGAAGCCACACGTAGTAGCGCAGAGGAGCAGCGTGGATGCGTTCCTCTGCCAGAGCGGCAAAACGGGCGTCGACTTCCGGAGTCATGTCGTGGCTGGCGTTGTACAGGGAGAAGAGGTCGGCGGTCTGCTTCCGTTGCTCGGGAGAATCGAAGGCGCGACGCGGAAGCCGGCCGAAATCGATGTCAGAGCCGGGGACCGGCCAGTAGATCTCCTGCACTGAAACGTAATCGGCCATCCATGTTTTTACCCAGCGGTTGAAACCCGGCATTAGAGGTTCGTCGGAATCGTTGGCGTACCGTGGAGCAAGAGGCTGAAAGCGGTGAAGGGTGTGGAGGTTCCGCACGGTCCACGGAATCAGAGGCGCAAGAGCGCCGGTCGCTACAAGCACGCCGGCCAGAATGATTCGGGACGGTGTAAATTCGCGCTCCGTGGGATCCGTCGCTCGGCGGAGAGCCTTCAACAGCAGCCACAACAGATATGCGCCGATGGACGCTAACAAAATGCCGCCGTCGGGCCTGAGAAGAATGGCGCCTCCGATGGCCAATCCGCAACCAAGCCATGGCAGGCCTGGTCTAGCGGATGGTGCCCCGATATTCAGGCCACGAAATGCGCCTTCGAACGCGAGTGCGGTGAAGAATATTTCGAGCGTCTCGGTCAGCGCAGCGGCGGCATAATTCGCAAGGAAGGGGCAAATAGCAGCAAGCAGGAACGCGGCTTTCGCGGCGCGTTCGGAAAACAGGCGGAGAGCCATGTCGGCGACCAGGAAACAGGTCGCGAGATCGAACAGCACCTGCACGAGCAGGACAGCTCGGAAGTTGTCGCTACCGAAAACCCAGAAGATCGCGGCCAGGAACGCGGGATAACCGGGCAGGCGGGAGAGCGTCGGCATGATCGCGCCCGAGTTCGTGATCCCGTAAATGCCGTGTTGCAGCCAGTTTTTGGCGATGTCGGCGTATAGACGGGAGTCGTCGACCACTCCAGGAGCACGGAAAACCAGGAAGAGGCGGAAAGCCAAGCCCGCCAAGGTGATCCCGAGGAAAAACCGCGCGTGCTTCCGGATCATTTCGCGCATCAGCGCCCCGCTGCGAATCATAGCGCGTCGGGACTACCCCGGTAGCTGGAAACTGCATCTTATGACCCTGAGCAGCTACTCACCCTGCCTTTCCGAGAATTGACCGTGTGCTTGCAGCAGCATACGATGAAAACCGTCTCCCATGGCTGAGCCAGTCTTTTATGATCCGCGCCGCGCCCGCTGGAAACGGCTGCGCCGTCTCTTTGACGTCACGGCTGTCCTGGCCTCGGCGCTTCTTATTTTCTTCGTTTATAGCGCTCTGCGCGACGAACCCTTGCCCGAACTTCTGTTTTTCCCGCAAAAGCGCCCTTTAAAGGGTCTCAAGGAAACGGATAAGGAGAAAGCCAAAGAACGCGCCAAGAAGGCCGCTGCCCGGTCGCACCGCAAAACCAAGCTGGCCGCCTCGCAAGTCAAGCTGAATCAGGAAGAAGGAATCCGCGCCGCTTTTTATGTCCCTTGGGACGCAGCGAGTTTTTCGTCCCTTCGTTCCTATGCTCACCAGATCGACATGCTGTTTCCGGACTGGCTGCATGTCTTCACGCCAGATGGCCGCCTGCAGGGAGTCGACGACCAGACCAACAAGTATTTCGACCTCGTGCAAGCGAACAGGGTGCTGCCGGTCGATGACAAGGTCATGCCGTTTTTGAAGACGGACAATCCGGCCATGGAAGTCTTCCCTATGGTCAACAACTCCGACGGCGCGAACTGGGTGGACGTATCGGAGTTCCTGAACAATGCCGATGCGCGCGCGCTTTTCCGGAAACAAGCGGGACAGTTTCTTTCGTCAGGGCACTTCCGGGGATTGATGATTGATTTCGAGGCCTTTCCGCCCAGTGGCCAGCCTGGTTACGTCGCTTTGCTGCGGGAAATTTCCGCGGATCTGCATGCGCGCGGCCTGAAACTGTACGTCGCCGTGCCGCCTCACAACGAAGAATTCGACTACCAGGCTATAGCGACTGCAGCGGACGGCGTCATTCTGATGAACTATGACGAACATTATCCGGGAGCGGCGTCCGGACCTGTTTCCTCGCAGGACTGGTTTGAACAGAACCTGAAATACGCAACGGGGGTGATTCCGAAGGAAAAAGTCATCTGCGCGATCGCAAACTACGGTTATGACTGGGTGCAGAAGCCGAAAAAGGGGACCTTGCCGCCTGAAATTCACGACAGCACGGTCAGCGTGCAGGATGCCTGGCTGGCTGCGCGGGACTCGGACGAGGACGTCAATTTCGATGACGACGCGATGAATCCTCATTTCAGCTATCTTGACGAACGCAATCTGCGCCACGATATCTGGTTCGTCGACGCGGTGACGGCGTTGAACCAGATGCGAGCCGCGCAGTCGATGGGGATTAAGACATTCGCATTGTGGCGATTGGGCAGCGAGGACCGTTCGCTGTGGCGGGTGTGGGATATGCCGGGAGACACCGGGGCACCCGACAAACTGCGTGACGTTCCCCCGGGTGCCGAGGTCGATATGGAAGGCCAGGGGGAGATTCTGCGCATTGAAGATAAGCCCGCTCACGGCACGCGCGACATCAGCGTGGACGCGAACAGCAAGATGATTGACGACGAAGTCTTTCAGACCTTGCCGGAACCGTATCGCGTAGCGCGCTATGGCTACTCACCGAACAAGGTCGTGATCACATTTGATGACGGTCCGGATCCGGAGTGGACTCCGAAGATTCTCGACGTTCTTAAGGCGAAGCACGCGACGGCGACCTTCTTTCTGATTGGAATTCAGGCCGACAAGTTCTCAGGTCTGGCGAAGCGGATTAGAGACGAAGGCAGCACGATCGGGAATCACACGTTCACCCATCCTGACGTCACCAACATGTCGACTCCGCTCATCAAGGCGGAATTGAATCTCACGGAGCGGCTGTTCGCCAGCATGTTGGGGGTGCGGACCACGCTGATGCGGCCTCCCTATGCCATCGACGAAGAACCGGACACGGCCGACCAGGTTCGCCCGCTCGAGATTCCGCAGGAGATGGGCTACATTACGGTGGGCAACCGGATCGACCCCAACGACTGGAGCGAGAATCCACGTCATACCGCCGAACAGATCACTGACTACGTGCTTTCGCACCTGCCGCCTTGCCGGGTGGAGGACCTGCGCTGCGGCAATATCGTGCTGCTGCACGACGGTGGCGGCGATCGCTCTGAGACGGTGCGCGCTCTGCCCATGATCATTGACGGTGTGCGCGCCCGAGGGTACGAGATCGCGCCAGTCTATGAACTCCTGAACATGAAGATCACTGACGTGATGGCTCCCCTGCCTCGTGGCGAGCGATGGGCAGCGCGGCTGGATCGGTTGGGCTTCTGGCTGTTCGACGTCGGCGTCGTCGGGATCACCTGGATATTCCTGATCGGCGACCTGCTGATGACTGGGCGCCTTATCTTTATTGGCGCCGCAGCAGTGTACGACCGGGTCCACGAAAAGATCTTTGGCAAGCTCGCTCAGGTTGCGTCCTACAAGCCGAAAGTCGCGGTGCTGATTCCCGCCTATAACGAAGAGAAGGTTATTGAGCGCACAGTGCGCGCGGCCCTGAATTCGAATTACCCGAACCTGCGAGTGATCGTGATCGATGATGGGTCAAAGGATCGAACTTTGGAGGTGGCGCGCAATGCCTTCAAAGCGGAAGCAGCATCGGGCAAGGTACTGATTCTCGGCAAGCGGAACTCCGGGAAGGCAGAAGCCCTGAATTACGGCATCGAGCACATCGGCGACGCAGAGCTATTTGTGGGTATCGACGCCGATACGATCATCGCTCCTGACGCGATCTCGAGACTGGTCCCGCACTTCATCAATCCGAAAGTTGGAGCGATCGCGGGGAATGCCAAGGTAGGCAACCGGGTCAACGTGTGGACGCGATGGCAAGCGCTGGAATATATCACCAGCCAGAACTTTGAACGGCGGGCGCTCGACGTCCTGGGAGCGGTCAGCGTCGTGCCGGGTGCAATCGGGGCATGGCGTGTGTCGGCCGTGCGCGAAGCTGGTGGTTATCACATTGACACAGTCGCCGAAGACGCCGATCTGACCATGGCGCTGCTGCGCAGGGGTTATCGCGTCGAATACGAAGACATGGCGCTCGCCTATACCGAGGCGCCGACGAATGCGAATGGCTTGATGCGCCAGCGGTTCCGCTGGTCGTTTGGAATTCTCCAGGCTGTGTACAAGCATCGCGGCGTCTTCGCGCGCAAGGGTGCGCTGGGTTGGGTCGCGCTGCCTAATATCGTCATCTTCCAGATTCTTTTGCCGCTGGTGTCGCCGCTCATCGATATCATGTTCGCAGTCGGTACCATCTGGTACTTCATCCAGAAACACTTCCACCCGGATTCCACCGATCCAGCCAGCTTCCACAAACTCGTGCTCTTCTTCTTCGCCTTCCTGGTGATTGACTTCTTTGCCTCGGCGATTGCTTTTGCTCTTGAGCGCCGTCGCCCCGATGACAAGGAAGACCCCTGGCTACTCAGTCAGGTCTGGCTCCAGCGCTTCGCCTATCGTCAGCTATTCTCGATTGTGCTGTTCAAGACGCTGAAGCGCGCTTTGGAAGGGCGCAAGTTCGCCTGGGATAAGCTGGAACGCACGGCGGCGGTGAAGTACGTGCCCGCTGAGACTCACGATTCTGTGAACGTGCCCTAGCCACAACTCCAGCGAGGCTTCGCCTCAGACCGACGAGCATGTCGTTAAGTGCAGAGCTCGACGGATAGCTCCGGTTGCGTGCATCGAGTCGGGAATGGTAAACCACTCCGTGGAATGGGATCGCCGTAAGG
>Ga0222749_10000292_pt1 | contig 31640 bp, 22 predicted proteins | sample IncBWH2Mmetat_FD_197234 | JGI IMG/M metagenome (GOLD analysis project Ga0222749, IMG submission 197234) | Metatranscriptome of lab incubated forest soil microbial communities from Barre Woods Harvard Forest LTER site, Petersham... | ecosystem: Environmental > Terrestrial > Soil > Temperate... | reverse complement strand
ATTTTCGCGGGCCTATGGATGGGCCGATCTCGAGAATCAGACGCCCGCCACTCGCGATACGCTGTACCGTATCGGGTCCATCGCAAAACCGATCACCTCGACTGCCGCGATGGTCCTGTCGCAACAAGGCAAGCTCAACCTCGATGCGCCCATTCAGGATTACTGCCCCGCATTTCCCCAGAAACCATGGAGGGTTACGACTCGACAGTTGCTGTCGCATTTGAGCGGCGTTCGGAATTTTCGCGCCGACTCCGGCGCAGTTCCGGAGTTATTCAGCGACATCCATTACGCGAACATCACCGACAGCCTGGCCATCTTTGCGGATGATCCTCTGATTGCCGCGCCCGGCACAAAGTTCGAGCCCAGCAACTACGGATACGATGTAATAGGTTGCGTGCTGGAGGGAGCATCAAAAAAGCCGTTTTCTGACTTGCTTCAGGAAGTAGTCTTCAAACCGGCAGGGATGGTTGCAACCCGGACCGATGATGTTTTTGAGATTGTTCCGCACCGCAGCCGCTCGTATTCACTCGCATCGAACGGCAATATTCAGAATGCGCGCCCCACTGACACCAGCAACAAGGTTCCGGGAGGAGGGCTGTTGTCCACCGCTGACGATCTTACCCGCTTCGCCATGGCGCTTGAATCGGGGAGGTTGCTGGACCCAACACTCATTCAACAAATGTGGACGCCACAGTTCACCACTGACGTCACACCCACCAATTATGGTCTGGGGTGGATGATTCGGAGCTATGAGGGAGTGCAGGTCATGGCCCATACCGGTGAGCAGCCGGGTGCGAGCTCGATCCTTTATCTCATTCCCAACCGGAAGCTTGCATTCGCAGTGTTGACCAATGCTGATGCCGCCGGATTATGGAAGCTGGCAGATCAGCTCGCAGGCGTGCTTACCCATCCCGACAGGAAGTCGCCCGTGAAAGGTCGTTGATCAGGCGTCTTTTTATTCGAGCTTTTTCAGTTCCTGTTGTGCATATGCTTCGGGCAGAGGCAGGAAAATTCCATCTTGAACCACGGCCTGCTGGCCTTCCCGGCTGAGAATGTATCGCACGAACTCTTTCAGGACTGGATTGAGCGGTTTTCCCGGCGTCCGATTCGCGTAAATATAGATGACGCGACTCAGCGGATATTTCTGCTCCGCTACTTCCTCGAACGTGCCTTTGTAATAAGGACCTCCATTTGTTTTCGCCAGTGCCAGCGGTTTTACGCCATCGTTGAGATAGCCAAAGCCGGCATAACCAATCGCATATGGATCAGAAGCAACCATGGAGGCCAGCGGAAACACCGTGTCTTGCACCGTGATCCCGTCTTTCCACTGTCCATCGCCAAGAATGCGCAAACGCAGGAAGTGCTCAAAGCCGTTCGGTTCTTTCACTCCAACGAGGTGGATCGGTTTATCCGCCCAGTCCCCCTTTAAGCCAAGCTGCCCCCATTTCGTGATATCTTCCTTCCCGCCGCGATTTCTGGTTTTGGAATAAATCGCGTCAATCTGGTTGAAAGAGAGTTTTTCAAGAGGGTTCTGCTTGTTCACAAAGAACGTCAGGGCGTCGGTAAAGGCCACGGTCCGGTAACTTCCCCCAGCGATAGCAACCTCAAGGGGCTTATACCCGAACTTTTGTTCGAATGGGGTTTCTTCCTTCTCCATCATCTCGCGCGCGATGAGTCCAAATTCCGCGGTTTGCTCGGTAAGCACCGGTCCGGCAGCGCCCGATCCTTCGATGGAGGCTTTTATTTCGACATTCGGATAATACTTCCTGAATCCTTCGATCCATAGAGCGACAAGTCCCGGAGTGGTATCAGATTGAACTCCGTTGAGCGAGCCCGAGAGCTGGCCGCGCGGCTTGTAGGCAGGAAGTTTTGGATCAAGAGTGGCATGGAAGGTTTCAGGGTTAGGCCTGGCATGCGGCGGTCTTTCCGAAAACATCGGGACCGCCCATGCCAATACGAAAACCATCAGTAGAGTTTGCTTCATGCAATCCCCCTTTTTAACGCTTGGAATTCTAACGCCGGGAAAAGTCTATTCAATTTGGAATGTGAGAACCTTGGCCCCAACTTTTCCTTCGCCGGGAGACACCGCGACATACAGCCGGTTCAGTTGAGGTACCAGCAGAGCAGTTTTCGCTCCTACAGCGCTTGGGACCTTGGAGATCAGCTCATAGTGATCGGGATCTTTTTGCTGATAGACGCCAATATAGCCTTCTCCGCCGGTGATGTAGACGCGGTGGCGCTGCGCATCAAAAGCAACGTCATCGGCTCTTTCGGGTGCAGGAAGGCTGGCGACCGATTTCCCGGTGGAGGTATCGAAGACCACCAGCATTCCAGGTTTGCGGCACACGACGAATAGTCTGTGGTTAGGCTCGTCCAGAGCTATCGGCGAGTTTTGCTGGCACTCGTTGACTGGCCAGCGATCAATGATTTGGCGTTTGTTTTTGTCAACGACGGCAATGTGGTTTTGATCGGTAACATTGATAAACAATCTTTGCCCACTCTGCTCAATGGCCATTGCCTCGACGTGGTTGGCGTCAAAGGGAATATCTCCGAGGTGCTTGCCGTTGACCGGATCAACAATGGATAAAAAAGAGTGATCCATCTGCACATCTTTGCCGCCGGTAACGATATAAAGTTGATGAGCGCCACGGTCAAAGCCGATGGAATCCGCGCCTTGTGTAATTTGTACGGTCTTGATTACCTTGAAGCTATTGGCGTCCAGAATCTTGGAAAGACCTTTGCCGCTGTCGGTAACAAGCAACCGGTCGGCTTGCGGCATGAAAAGAAAGCTGTGAGGAGCTTCGAAGCCCTCAATGGTCCGCATCTTCGTTCCACTGTTCAAATTGAAAACTTCTACTGTGCCGTGGTCTTCCGCGGCCAGGAACAGGCGCTTGCCATCCAGATCTACGGCGAAGTGGTCAAAATCGCCGGAATAGTTGGGCAGATCAACGGATTGGACGAGTTTGAGAGGGGCATCATCCACTGATTTCGCCTGTGGAGTCATAGCAAGCAAGAAAGCAAAGAGAGCTAATAAAAGTTTTTTCATGGTCAATCCCTTTCCAACAGAGATTCCCAGACACTACGCAAGATGTATGACTCTCTTCTGAAAGCAAAATGAAATTCTGTTCAGAATTAGCGGCACCATGAATCAGCAAAATTTCCCTTTTTAGTTCATGCGGTGTTCGGCGATACGTTATGATTGGGTCGTATCGAAATGCGCATTCTCTTGATTGAAGACGAAGTAAAGATGTCTGGCTTCATCAAACGGGGATTGGTCGCAGAGCGGTATGCAGTAGACGCAGCGCGCGACGGGCGCAGCGGACTCGAACTCGCTACTACATATCAGTACGATCTGATCATCCTCGATCTGATGTTACCCGAACTCGACGGCAGTGAAGTGTTGCGAAAGCTCAGGCGCCAAAATTCTGCTGTTCCTGTCCTTATTCTCTCCGCCCGCGACGCGGTGCAGGACAAGGTGGCCAACCTCGAACTGGGGGCTGACGATTACATTACCAAGCCTTTTGCCTTTGCCGAATTGCTCGTAAGAGTAAAAGCGCTCATGAGAAGAGGGCCGGTAAACCGAGCCAGCACGGTGCGAATTGGCGATTTGGAACTCGACCGGCTGACCCAACAGGTAAAAAGAGGTGGGCACCGCATCGAACTTACCGCCAAAGAATATGCTCTTCTGGAATACCTGATGACCAATGCCGGCCGTGTACTCTCACGCAACATGATTATCGAACACGTGTGGGACCAGAGTTTCGACGGGATCACCAACATTGTGGATGTGTACATTCGGCATCTTAGAAACAAAGTGGACAGCGGACATGATCTCAAGTTGCTGCGCACCGTGCGCGGCGTGGGCTACAGTATCCGGGAAGGGGTGGAAGCATGAACATCCACTCGTTGCGCTTTCGCATGGCGGTCTGGTACGCGGGAGTTCTGGGAGTTTGCCTGGTCCTCTTTAGCGTCAGCGTATATCTGGGGCTTTCCGGTTACCTGAACAGAAGCTTGCGAAATTCTCTTCTCGACGATGCCCAATCCATTGGCGACAAGCTGCTGGTAGATGTTGACCGCAAAGGCGAGGCTTTTGTGGTTGGAGAACTTAACGAGATGGCGCCGGAGATCACCGGCCGTTTCATTCGCGTTACACGCAGCAATGGCACGGTGATGTACGTCTCGCCCGCGCCTCTCGATAAGCGTTTTGATCCTGCCCTGGTTCCTCCGGTCAAAGGGACTGTGCGTAGTGAGCTCTGGCGTGAAGAACACGGAGCCGCCCATTACGGCGTACTGATTACCGCCATTCCCTTTGTTAATCGGGACGGCCGCTCTTTCCTGATCGAAGTTGGAGCTTCTTCCGAAGCCAGTGAAACCGTGTTGCATGCGCTCGTCCTTATGCTTGCGCTAGGGATGCCGCTCATTATCGCGGGCGCGGTTTCCGGCGGCTACATCGTGATGAAGCGCGCTTTGAAGCCGCTTGATGAGATCACACAGAGGGCCGAGAAAGTCAGCTCCCACAACTTCGGGGAGCGCTTGCCTGTGGTCCACACCGGGGATGAAATCGAACGGCTCACGACGTCGCTGAACCGCATGATGACGCGCCTGGAAGAATCGTTCCAACACATCTCCCGCTTCTCGGCCGATGTCTCGCATGAGTTGCGTACACCGCTTGCGATCTTGCGGGGTGAGCTGGAATCCGTTGCCGAGCACCAGCAGCTTTCCCCGCAGATGCTTGAGACCATTGGCAGCGCCTTGGAGGAAATTGAGCGTCTCACCAAGATCGTGAATCACTTGCTCGAGATATCGCGTTTAGAAGCAGGCCAGGCGGTTCCGGAATCTGTAGTGATTGATTTGGGCGAGCTGGCCATGAGCACAGCGGAACAGATGCGATTGCTGGCGGATGAGAAATCCATTCACGTCCTCTATCTCATTGCGCCTGACGTTATGGTGAGAGGTGACTCGGCGTTATTGAAAGAGGTTGTCGTCAACTTGTTGGACAACGCATTCAAATACACGCCGGACGAAGGCTCTGTGCGCCTGATTGTTGAGACGAACGATAAGCATTCGGTGCTGGAGGTTCAGGATACTGGAGTGGGCATTCCCACAGAAGCATTGCCCCACATCTGTGAGCGTTTTTACCGCGCCGATAAAGCTAGGTCACGGCATTCTGGCGGTGCCGGTCTGGGACTTTCAATTGTGAAGTCCATTTGCACGGTTTTAGGCGGAGAGATAAAAGTTTCCAGCAAAGAAGGGGAGGGGACCCTGGTGCGTATTGAATTGCCGCGAATACCAGCGAAAAAAGCAGAACCAGCCAGTGCCGATCCCTTGCTCGGAGCATTGTCTTCGTTGCGAAGAGATTGAATCTTCGCAATATGTTACAGCCGCTCCCTTGGGGTTAGGCAGTGTTAAAAGCAGTCTCAAATTCGTCCTCTTTTTTCTTGCGCCCGGCGCAGAAGTCATACTTAACACCCCCGGCGGAATCTGAAAGTATTTTCATTCAGGCTTCAGCGTCGCTTCATTATCAAATCCTACGATTATTCGGGTTTTAAGAAACAGTCATAGATTAATGATGAATGCACTCGTCTTTCGTAACCAGTGCAACGGGGGAAAAAGAAGAATGAAGAAACCGCAAATTGCGGTGACGCTGTTTTTGGCCTGCAGTGTAATTGTGACCGCGCAGACGGAGCTTCCCAAGAAATCCAGGAACTCTGCAGCCAAGTCCGCTGCGGGCAAGCGGGGTGCAGCCAAGCAGGGCGCAACAAAGAAAAGCGCTACCAAAATCAAGCATGCCCTGCTCATCAGCATTGATGGTCTTCATGCACTCGACCTCGCGACCTACATAGCGAACCGGCCCGATTCGACTCTCTCCCAACTCAGCAAACGAGGAATCATTTACTCGAATGCGTCAACTCCGATTGCAGACTCCACGCCGGGACTGCTGGCGTTGGTTACCGGGGGGACTCCAAACTCGACCGGCGTTTACTACAGCGATGGATACGATCGCACCCTGTCTCCGCCCAAATCGGGATGCGCGACCCGGGGCGCAGTCATCACTTTTGACGAAACCGCAGACAAGGACCCCGACGCCGAAGATGCTGGCGGAGGAATGGATCCAGAGAAGATGGCCCTCGATCCTCAGAAGAATTGTTCACCGGTATTTCCCCACAATTTTTTGCGCGTCAACACAATCTTTGAAGTCGTGAAGAAGAGCGGTGGCAAGACGGCTTGGTCTGATCAGCATCCGACTTTTGGCGATTTCCTGCTGGGTCCCTCGGGAACCGGCGTTGATGATCTCTATACGCCGGAAGCACACGCGCCAGGAGTGAAGAAGGGCATTGCCGGTGCTGAAAAACACGACGCATTGAAAGTGCAGGCGGTGCTCAATCAGATCAAAGGGCTTGACCACACGGGCGCCAGACAGAGCGGCGTTCCCAAGCTCTTTGGAATGACGTTCATCACCGTGAGCGTGGTGCAAAAATTGGCGGGAAACGGGTACCTGGATGGCAGGGGCACACCCAGTCCAGGACTGCAAGGTGCGATGGACTGGACGGACAACGCCATCGGCCAAATGGTAAAAGAACTTAAAGACCAGAGTATTTTTGACTCTACACTGATCGTCATAAGCGCCAAGCACGGCCAGTCTCCGATCGATCAAACCAAACGCAAGCTGATGGACGAAGGCACTGTTCCCGATATTGTCGAATGGGTGCAAAAGGGATTGCTCGCCCACTCCACCGTGGATACAGTCGCATTTCTTTGGCTGAAAGATCAGAGCAAAACAGCAGAGGTAGTGAAGGCCATAGAAACAAAACAAGTGGAAGCGGGAATTCAGGAGATATATTCCGGCGAATCTTTGAAGCTCAAATTTCCTGATCCTCAACACGATCCACGCGCGCCCGACATTATCGTTCAGCCCATTTTGGGAGTGATGTACAGCGAGCCCAGCACCAAACTTGCGGAGCACGGAGGGTTCCTCGACCAGGATACGAACGTCGGTCTGTTGGTCTCCATACCGGGAGCGCAAGGGCAAACCGTCAAGACCCCGGTTGCAACCACCCAGGTTGCGCCCACGATTCTTAAAGCATTGGGTTTAGATCCAAATTCTTTGCAGTCGGTCCAGCTGGAACACACTGAGGTGCTGCCATGGTTGCCGCTGCAATAAGCATAGTTCGATCGCAAGGAAGGCTAATTTGATGACGACAACAAACGTTCTACCTCAGCCGCAAGCTTCTCCTGGGCCTCAGACGGCAAAGCCTGGCTCATCGCGTGGAGGAGTCAGCACCTTTTTGGTTTACCTGTTCGAAAAGATGGCGCCCGATCCATATGTCTTTGCCGTGATTCTCACCTTCGCAACCGCGATTTTGGCATATACATTGACAGGCAATTCTTCTGTTCGTGATATCGGAGTGGCCTGGTATAACGGCGTCTTCAATATCCTGACGTTCGCATTTCAGATGGTGCTGGTGGTGGTGACCGGGTATTCCTTGGCCACTTCACCATGGGTCCACAAGCTTCTCGAAAAAATTTCTTCTCTTCCAAAAACTCCGCGCGATGCAGTTTCGCTGACCATCGTGATCGGCATGCTCGCCTCCTGGATCAACTGGGGTTTTGGCCTGGTCGTCGCAGGTTTGCTGGCGCGCGAGATTGCAAAACGCGTGCGCCTCGATTTTGGCTGGCTGGTGGCCGCCGCCTACACCGGCTTTGTCATTTCTACGGAGGGCCTGTCGGGCTCGATTGCGCTGTCGCAAGCGACTCCTGGCTCAGCGCTCAACCTGGTGGAGAAAATCGCCGGGCATAGCTTGCCTTTGACCCAGACCATTTTTACCCGCATGAATCTGGTGCCTGTCATCGCATTGTTCGTTTTGCTGCCAATTATTTTCCGGTATACCGAGCCTGCACCGGAGGACTCGGTCATTGTGGACCCGGAACGATTGCGCACCGAAGACCAGCGGAAACAGGCTACGGAAAAAACCGGCACCCTTGCAGCCTGGCTGGATCGCGCCTGGATCCTCAATATTTTGCTGGTCGCGTTTGGTGCAGCGGCGCTGGCAGGGCATTGGCGTCAAGCCGGGTTCTCTTTCGATATCAATTCAGTCATCCTTATTTTTTTGCTGCTCGGGTTGCTGTTTCACTGGAGACCGATTGCTTACGTGGACGCGGTAAAAAACGCCGCCCGGATCACAGGGCCGCTGATTCTTCAATATCCGCTCTATGGAGGAATCATGGGAATCATGACCGCTACCGGATTGGCAGGCGTGATCTCAAAAGCGTTCCTGTCATTTTCGACCGCGACAACTCTGCCATTCTGGACGTACATATCGTCTTTAATTATCACGTTTTTCATTCCCAGTGGCGGCGGTCATTGGGCGGTCCAGGGACCTTTTATATTGCCGGCGGCAAGAGATCTTCACGCTTCCATGGCAGGAACCACGATGGCAGTGGCCATGGGGGAGTCTGTGGCAAATATGATACAGCCCTTCTTTGCTCTGCCCATTCTGGCCATCGCGGGTATTGGCATGCGGCGGATGATGGGATTTATGGTCATTACTTTTGTGGTCGCGCTGGTCGCGTTTGGCCTGGCCTTGCTGTTCTTAGTTCCTAAGGCCTGAGGGGCCGTTGTAGTGGGTAAGTCATGGGTTATTTGAAATCGTGCACGTGGGGAAAGTGATACAGAACTTGTCATAGATATGGATTTGGCACCTATTGGGTAGACCTGAATGTTTCCTGAATCAGGCAAAGGAGAAATTCTAAAGGAGAGAATTCTTATGTATAAAATGGCCCATATCGCGTTCGCTGTTGTTCTTGTGCTCTGTTTGAATGGCGCTCTTTACTCCCAGTCCACAAACGCTTCACTGACCGGTTACGTTAGCGATCCGAGCAAGGCAGTGATCCCGGATGCCAAAGTAACTGCCATCAACGTAGGCACGAACATACGTTATGAGGCAATGACCAACGCCTCGGGCGGGTATACCATCGCGAACCTGCCGCCCGGTACCTATCGCATTCAGGTCGAGAAACCTGGATTCAAGACAGTCGTCAAGTCTGACGTTGATCTTCACGTGCAAGATACGCTCGCCATCAACTTCGAGATCGGAGTAGGGGCGACATCGGAGGTTGTAACCGTAGAAAGCGGAACTCCGCTGATGCAACTCGAGTCTTCTTCGGTCGGCAACGTTGTGGATTCGCATACCGTCGTTGATTTGCCCCTGAACGGGCGCGACTGGACCTTGCTTGTAACGCTGGAGCCTGGTGTCGCCCAGGTGCGCACGCAGAAGCCGCTGGCGATCAGTAACGATCGCCCGAACCGCGGCCTGGGATCGGAGGTCACTATCGGCGGCAATCGTCCTCAACAGAACAACTACCGCCTCGATGGCGTCAGCATTAACGACTACGCTTCCGGCGCGCCCGGCAGCATACAGGGCGCCGTGCTTGGCGTGGATGCGGTGCAGGAATTTTCCGTGGTTACCAGTAACGCGCCCGCCGACTACGGCAAAACCTCTGGCGGCGTCATCAACGCGGCTTCGCGTTCGGGCACGAACTCCTTTCATGGTACGGGCTATGAGTTTCTGCGCAACAATGTGTTTGATGCCCGCAATTTCTTCGACACAGTAAACGGGAAAGCGATAAGGCCTCCATTTAAACGGAACCAATTTGGTGGGTCTGCAGGCGGGCACATCGTCAAGGACCGTACGTTCTTCTTCGCCGATTACGAGGGGCTGCGCCAGAGCCAGGGCAACACCAATGTTGATAACGTGCCCTCAGTGGCGGCACGCTCGGGCCAGCTTGCTGCCGGCAACGTGACGGTTGATCCGCTGGTTGTGCCGTACCTGAATCTATTTCCGCTTCCCAACGGTATTGTGAATGGAGATACCGGCCAATTCAGCTTTGTTGCCCAGCAGGTCACAAATGAGGATTTCGTCACCGGCCGCATTGATCACAAGCTCTCCGAATCCGACAGTCTTTTTGGAACTTATGTGTTTGATCGGGGCGAGACAACCAGTCCCGATACCTACAACTTCAAGAATATCGGAACCAAATCGCGCCGCCACACGTTTGCGTTGGAGGAGTCACACACCTTTTCTCCGGCGCTGGTCAATGTGGCGCGCTTTGGTTTCAATCGAACTGTATCCATCGCGCCGACGACTCTGAGCGCGATTAATCCCGCGGCTGCGAGCACATCGCTTGGCTTCGTGCCTGGACTCCCGGTGGGCCTTATCAACGTGACCGGTCTCACTAACTTCCAAGGCGGCCTGAGGGCGGTGGGGGAATTCGATTTTCACTACAACTCTTACCAGGTCTACGATGACCTCTACTGGACCCGGAGCAAGCATTCGCTAAAACTGGGCTTCTACGCCGAGCACATCCAGTCAAACCAGCTCGGTACGGCGAACCCCAACGGACAATATATATTTGGCGGGCTGGCGGCATTCCTGACCAACCACCCCACCAGCTTCAATGCACCCATCAGCTCGGCCATCTCTCCGCGTGATCTCCGCCAGGATATCTACGGGGGATATATTCAAGACGATTACAAGTTCAGGCCGAACCTTACTTTTAACCTCGGTCTCCGTTACGAGATGGCCACGGTGCCGACTGAAAGTTCCAATCGGCTGTCAACGCTGGTCAACCTGAATACGGATACTACTCCGAGACTCGGTTCGCCGTACTTTTCCAATCCTACGCTCAAAAATTTTGCGCCGCGCGTCGGCTTCGCGTGGGACCCGTTTGGCACGGGCAAAACTTCGGTCCGGGGCGCATTTGGAATCTATGATGTTCTGCCCCTGCCATATCAGTTCGAGCTTATTTCACTGCTCTCCGCGCCTTTTTCTCTGGCAGGAAATGTCACGCCGGCGCCAGTGGGATCATTTCCGACAGGTGCGTTTAACCAGTTGACCGTGACGACCCTTCGCAATGGCTACGTTCAGCAGAACCCGCATCGCAACTATGTCGAGCAATGGTCCTTTAACGTGCAGCGCGAGTTGGCGCGAAATTTCACGGTAACCCTGGGATACATCGGCTCACACGGTGTTCACCAACCGTTCCATGTGGATGACATTAATGTTGTCCAGCCGACGCTCACCCCAGCCGGCTTCGCCTGGCCTGCCTCCACTATTGGGACAACGAGACTGAATCCGAATGTCAGGCAAATCAGCGCCGTCACCTGGAACACCTCTTCGGTTTACCACGGCCTGAATGTGGAGGCGATCAAGCGTCTAAGCCACGGCTTCCAGATCCAGACCTCCTATACGTTCTCCAAGAGCATTGACACCAGCTCCTCGGGGATCGCGGGAGATACGTTTGGCAACTCTGTCTCAAGCCTGCCGGCCTTCGACGCAAAAGTAAGACGCGGGCTTTCTGACTTCGATGTTCGCCACGTGCTCATGATCAATGGTCTGTGGATGATTCCGAGTCCAAAGTCGTGGAGCGGAGTCCCCAAATGGCTGGCTTCCGGATGGCAACCCGGCGGTATCTTGACGCTGACAAGCGGCCTGCCTTTCACGACAACGATTGGCGGCGATCCACTCGGCCTCAAGAGTGCGGATCCCTACGCCTTCCCGGATCGCATCGCGGGATGCAGCCCGGTGAACGGTAGCTTCAAAACGACACCCAACGGTCCGCACTATCTCAACACGGCATGTTTCTCATTTCCGGTAACTGATCTCCCTTCAAACACCACCTTGCCCCGCTTGCTCGGCAATGCAGGCCGCAATACGGTGATCGGGCCGGGACTTGAGGAATTTGATTTTTCTCTATTCAAGAACAATCCGATTCGCAACATTTCCGAGACATTCAACGTACAGTTCCGCTGGGAGGTTTTCAATGTCGCGAACCGTGCAAACTTCAATCCGCCCACAAATCCGAACCGTCAAATATTCACTGCAGCCGGGGCTCTGAATGGCAACGCCGGTCTGCTGAACTCGACTTCGACCTCTTCACGGCAGATGCAGTTTGCGGTCAAATTTATCTGGTAAGCGTGCTGCGCGCCGTGCGCGCATCGGTGGGAGCCCCCGGCTTTAGCCGGGGGGTAAAGGTTAGCAGAGTTTTGGGCTAGCCCTGGGCTTCTTTGTGAGTAGGAGATTATTTACGCGGGCATCAATAGCCCCTGGGTTGTCCAAACAGAATCTATAACAGCGATAGTGCCTTTTACAGTTGCTTCGCCTTGGTTAAGATTCAAATGATATCAAAGGGGTATCAAACCGTTGGTCATCGAGAGATTGTCGTTCTATCATTTCGCTTGAAGTATGTCCGGAATTCGGCGATCGTGTGAGCCAACGCGACCGCCGGATGAAGGGGAAGCGTTGCGAGCTCTTAAAAAGTCTTAGAATTAAGGAGAAGACGAAGACATATATCAAGACTGTCTAGCTAGTGTGGGGCTATGTGGGCATATGTCATTTAATTTTAATGACTTAACACTGAAATAGCCCATCCAGCAAGTACCCCCTGATGCAAAGAATCTTCTGAAGCTGATAGCATCAAAGAGGCAGTTATTTGAAAAAAGAGGAGTGCAGTTATGAAGTATAGTTCGACGGCGGTGATCGCAGGCCGGGATCCAGCCGTGCCTTTGAGTGAAAACAAGCATCTTCTGAAGTGGGTTGAGAAGATGGAGCAACTTACCCGGCCCGATACCATCCATTGGGTGGATGGCTCCCAGGAAGAATACGATGAGCTGTGCGCGCAGATGGTCAAGAGCGGCACCTTCATCAAACTCAATGAGAAGCTCTGGCCCGGCTGTTATTATGCCCGGTCGGTCGCGAGCGATGTTGCCCGGGTCGAGGACCGTACGTTCATCTGCTCACTTTCGAAGGATAATGCCGGGCCGACCAATAACTGGGAAAACCCCTATGAAATGCGAAAGAAGCTGAGAGGGCTTTTCGATGGGGCCATGCGGGGCCGCACCATGTACGTGCTGCCGTTCAGCATGGGGCCGGTCGGGACCCCCATGTCGCAGATCGGGGTCCAGCTCACAGACTCCCCTTATGTGGTGGTCAGCATGCGCATCATGGCCCGTATCGGTCTGCCTGTGTTTCGCGAGATAGATAAGGATGTCAAACGCGTTGTGCCGTGCCTGCATAGCGTTGGCGCTCCGCTCGCGCCGGGCGAAAAAGATGTTCCCTGGCCCTCAAACCCCGTGAAGTATATCGTCCACTTTCCCGAGACGCGTGAAATCTGGTCCTTTGGCTCTGGCTACGGGGGCAATGCTCTTCTCGGCAAGAAATGCTTCGCCCTGCGGATCGCATCGAATATCGCTCGCGACGAAGGCTGGATGGCCGAGCACATGCTCATCCTGGGTGTGGAAGATCCGAAGGGTGAGAAGACATATGTCGCCGCCGCTTTTCCGAGCGCATGCGGCAAAACCAACTTCGCCATGCTGATTCCGCCCAAGGGTCTCGACGATTGGAAGGTGTGGACAGTCGGCGATGATATCGCCTGGCTCAAGCCGGATGCCAGCGGCCGCCTGCGCGCCATAAATCCCGAAACAGGTTTTTTCGGTGTCGCGCCCGGCACCTCCGTCAAGACCAACCCTAACGCGATGGCGACGCTTTCCCGCAATACCATCTTCACCAATGTTGCGCTGACCCCCGAAGGTGGCGTGTGGTGGGAGGGAATGACAGACGAGCCGCCGGCGGAATGCCTTGACTGGCAGGGGAAGAAGTGGACCCCGCAGATTGCCAAGGAAACAGGCGCAAAAGCCGCACACCCCAACGCCCGTTTTACTGCTCCTGCATCGCAGTGTCCGACGATTGACCCGGCATGGGAAGACCCGGAGGGAGTGCCGATCAGCGCAATTATTTTTGGCGGGCGGCGGGGTACTACTATGCCCCTCGTGTACCAGGCCTTCAATTGGACCGCAGGCGTCTACACCGGCGCCACCATGGGTTCAGAGATGACAGCCGCCGCCGAGGGCACGACAGGAAAGGTCCGCCGCGACCCCATGGCAATGCTGCCTTTCTGCGGTTATCACATGGGCGACTATTTCCGCCACTGGATCAAGATGCAGCGTTCGCTGACCGAAACACCTCGCATCTTCCAGGTGAACTGGTTTCGCAAAGACGCCGACGGCAACTTCTTGTGGCCAGGCTTCCGCGAGAACATGCGCGTACTCAAATGGATTATTGACCGCGCTCGTGGCCGCGCCTTGGGCAAGGAGACCCCCATTGGCTGGGTGCCCAGATATGAGGATATCGAGTGGACCGGGCTCAAGTTTTCCAAAGAGGCGTTTGATCAACTGCAGGCTTTCGACAACGCAGCCTGGCGGCGAGAAGTTATCCAGCACGAAGAGTTGTTTATCGTTTTACACGCTCACCTGCCGCCAGAGATGGTCTACGAGAGGGAACTGCTCATTTGCCGGCTGTAGTGACAAAGAATGTGATATCAAACGGTCGAATATTGCAGAAAATTGCGCCATCATTGATTCAGCATTCTAGAAATGCGAGGGCGAAAGCTCTTTTTGGTCTTTGAGAATTGATTACCTCGTGCTATCGCTTCGAAGAGGCATGCGTTTAAGGCTCAGGCTTTGAGTTGTAAGAGAGCACCAGTTGGCAGCAAATCCCTGTGAAGCGCGGGAGCGCGGGTTTACCGAATAGTACATATCCGAGACTACCTGCATATCCCCCTTCTGTCTTCCATATGTCTTTGTGTTGTAATGATTTAAGACGTCAGAGACTTGTTTGAGCTAGTGGGCGTACTGCTTGCGGAAAGAGCTACAGGTTGCAAGAAAAGCAACAGCGGTGAAAGTTCCCTCCTGCTCTCAATGTACTGTGTGCAACAGCTTGTCACAGGAGGCGGCTTTTTCAGTCGCTCCGGCGGCATCTTTCAAGTCATCTGAATCGGCCTGGTTATGTGCTTTCAATTGACGATACCGCTCGACCGCGGTGTGGTACGAAGAGCAGGCCGCCTGAAGATGGCTGGTGTGCTGGGGAGTGCTGGGCGGCATGGCGTGGGCCAATCCAGATTCCGAGTCCCCGATTGCAATGTAGGCTTGTGCTGTATCCGCGATGGCCGCCGGATCGCTGCCGAATGCTTTATTAATAATGATGGAAGAGCGCAAGTTCGGCAGCGCGGATGCATATTCGTCCAGCTCCAGGTGCAACTGCCCCATACGAAGCAATGCATAAGCCACTCGTCCTTTGATGCGGGCGTCCTTGGGATCAGCATCTGCCAGCCCCTGGCGGATGTCCAGGGTCTGCTGCATGTACCCGAGCGCCTTTCCCGGTTGCTTCTGGTTGTCATAGGCCTGAGCTATTTCGCTCAAATCGAATGAGAGATCGAGTTTCGCCTGAGCGTTGTTAGCATCGGCCGCAGTTCGTTGTTGGTCAAGCTCCCGTGCTTTCTCCAGGTGCTCGATAGCTTCAACATTGCGACCAGTGTCGAGTAAACCAGCGCTCAAAGTTTTGTGCGTCAACGCCACATTGCGCATGGCCTCAGGATCGTTGGGGTGGCGTTGCAGCAATGACTCATACATCACCAGCGCCTTGCCCCGGATCGCGACCGACTTCGGATCTTTTTCATATCCGTAGGCATCTGCAAGCCTGAAGTAAGCGCCGGCCAGGCCACGCTGTGTGTCCTCATCGTTCGAGGAACGCGCTGTCAGCGACTCCCAAATCGCAAGTCCTGCTTCAGCATTGCTCAGGCCCTCTGCCTGATGACGAAGTCTCATATGTAAATTGCTGATGCTTCCATAGAGCCGGGCCAGTTGCTGGGAGGCATCCACGCGGTCCGGCTCAAGCGCGATAACAGAAGCCAGAATGGAATGTGCTTTCTCATAGCTGGCTAACGCTCCTGTAAGATCACCGAGATTTCCCGAGCCCGCCAAGCCGCCTTGCAGGTCGCCGACGCGAACATAGGCCGCCGCCAGCTCCATCTGCAATGATGTGTCGCCTGAAGATTCTCCGGCCAGAGAGTCGAGATACTGCACTGCCCGGCTGATGAGCAATTCCCGCGCTTTTGTCGAACCGGGCAGGGTCGCAATATTGTCGTGAATCTCAAACATCAACGATTTCGCCAGCGAGCGCACTTGATCAAAGCGATGCTGCGCTTTGACTCGTTCGCGCTGCGCGATACGGGCCTGCCACACGACGGCGCTGACGCCGGCTGCTCCCAGCAGCACGGTAATCAGGAACGATGCGACCGCAAGCTTGTGACGCAGAATAAACTTGCTGGCCACGTATTGAAACGATCCGCGGTGCGCCGATACCGGCAAGCCGGCGAGATACCGTGAAATGTCACTCTCGAGTTCCTGGGCCGAGGCATAGCGTTGCTGGGGATGCTTGCGCATTGCCTTGGCCACAATGGCATCGAGGTCAGCAGAGGAGTCAACTTCTCGTCCTGCTCGTTCACCGGCTCGCTTCATGCGGTTGCGCAGCACAACCGCAGGTCTTTCGGGGTCGATTTCACAGATAACGCGAACCGCCTCCGTCAACGACTTATCTGCAACCGTATAGGGCCGTTGCCCGGTCAGCAATTCATATAAGATCACGCCGAGTGAATAAATATCCGTAGCTGTCGTGATGGTTTCCCCGCGCGCCTGCTCTGGACTGGCATAATCGGGAGTCATCGGGTTCAGAATCGAGCGGGTTGCGCTTGCGGCGGAACCGCTCCAGTGGCCCATTAACTTGGCAATGCCGAAATCCAGCAGCTTCGGGATGCCATCCGTGGTAACCAAAATATTTGCGGGCTTGATATCACGATGCACAACCAGATGCTGGTGAGCATAGTGGACTGTGGAACATATCGCTTGAAACAGGATGAGGCGTTGCCGGGTTGAAAGCCGGCGGGTGCGGCAATACTCAGTCACCGGCGTGCCTTCCACATACTCCATGACAAGGTAAGGTATGCCTTCCGGAGAAACGCCGGCATCGAGCAAGCGCGCAATATTAGGATGTTCCAGGGTTGCCAGGATCTGCTGCTCACTGGCAAAGCGCCGCAGCAGCTCGGGGAAATGCATGGCCGCCGGAACTACTTTGACAGCTACCTGCTTCTGGAAACGGCCATCGGTCCGCTCCGCCCGGTAAACCGTTCCCATGCCTCCGTGACCGATCGCTTCCAGCAACAGATATGGTCCCAGTGTTCTGCCTGCCAAAGAAAAGCTATGAACGGAATCGGAGTCGATTTGGGTCTTCACATCCAGGAACGAGGCCGCGTTACTATGGGCCGTTAATAAAGACTCAACCTCGGTGCGTATTTCCGGATCGTTTTGGCACAGTTGTTCAATTTGGGCACGGCGCTCTTCTTCGGGAGACTCCAGGATTATTGCCAGCACGCGTTCAATCTGCTGCCAGTCTGAGTGCTTCACGACGCAGCTTCTCCTTTGAGCCGGCGATAGAGCCATGCGCGGGCTATGTTCCAGTCGCGGCGAACGGTCGCCTCCGTAGTGTGGAGCACCTTGGCGATGTCCTTCGCCGATAATCCAACAAAAAAACGCATTTCGACGACCTGGCACTTCCGGGCGTCGAACTCGGCGAGCTCTTTCAGAGATTCATCCAGGGCAACCAGATCAAGATTCGACGATACCGGCAAGGTGAGCGCTTCATCCAGTTGATCGGGGTGGAGTCGTCCACCGCGCTTCCCAGCCAACTTTCGCCGAGCATGGTCCACCAGGATGCGGCGAATCATCTTGGCGGCAACCGCAAAAAAGTGGGCACGGCCTTCCCAATGTGGATATTCCTGGCGGCACAACCGCAAATACACCTCGTGAACCAGCGCCGTGCTCTGCAAGGTCTGGGCATGGGCTTCCTGTTGTAGATAGTAGTTGGCCAGACGCCGAAGGTCTCCATAGACGAGGGGAATCAATGAGTCCAGAGCTTCCTGGTCTCCGTCACTCCAGCGCTGCAACAGTTCCGTAATTTGGCCGCGATCCGGCTCCATAAAGGGAATAGTGAACGAATTGTATACCTAGTTTCACAACTTAAGCACCGACCTTTTTTGGGACTTACGTAAGAAAACTCCTTTCTTTTCAATATTCTGGCTTGAATGTGATTGCACGGCTATCAGTTTTCTGCTTTTTTTGCGCTATTTGAGATAAGGAGAAAGGTAAAGATCGCCCGCCCGTGAAAAAAGGGTAGGCTTTAAAGATTCTTAAAATTAAAAATGAAGCTCTGGAATTCTTACTCGAAGAATGTGACGCATAGGTGTGCCATATCAGCAGACCATGTCCCGATGTTACTTGACTCGCATCTCGCACCTATGGCTTTCTTGGATAAGAATTCCCCCTCTCTATTCCCCCCAAGTAGGTTGCAATGAGTGTCCTCGCTTTGAAGCGTTTTTGGATATTGTGTTTAGCCTTGGTATTTGCCTGGAGAGCCCCTGTCGCGGCTTTCGCAGTGCCGGCTCCGGCCAACAAGATAGGAATCAACGTTGATACGCCTCTGGATTGGATCAGAGACCGGGCTTTTACCGACGTAATGAAGGCTTCGCGCCAGTGGCTGACCCAGTCCAACACTCCGGCTGCCGTAGATGGCAACGGCTGGCCTACGCAAGATGCCAACATCGTAGTCTGGGCTGGCCCTCCGAACATGCAGGGGACCTATCGGTTTTCTTTCACGGGCAAAGCCAATGTGACGACTGGCTACGGCAGCGCAACAATTACCAATTTGAACTACGATGCGCCCTCGAATACGACCACTGCCGATTTGATCTACAATGGCGGCGCAGGCCTGCTGCTCAACTTTGCCAGCACGCAGCGAACTGCTGCCAGCGCTACCAATACGGGAATCACAAACGTCAAGCTGATGCGGCCCCGCACGGTAGGCGGAACTACGCCCTACACCACGGAGACTTTCACCGATCCATTCAAAGCCATCCTCGCCAAGTTTTCCGTACTTAGGACCAAGGATTTCACATCTACCGATGGCAATCAGATAGCAAATTGGAGCGACCGCACTCTGCCGACCACGGCTTCGCAGGCCATCGGCAATCCCAACTCTCCGCCTGGCATGTGGCAGGGAAGAGGCGCGGCCTGGGAATATGTCATCGAACTGGCCAACGAAACCGGCAAAGATGTTTGGATCAGCTTGCCCAACCGTGCTACAGATGACTACGTGACCAAGGTGGCGCAGATGTTCAAGTATGGCTCAGATGGAGTCAATCCATATACCAGCCCACAGGTTGCGCCGGTCTGGCCGCCGCTTAATTCCAATCTGAATCTGTATGTCGAGAACAGTAACGAGTTATGGAACGGAGCCTCGAACTTTCCGCAAACTCAGGACAACCACAATACCGCAATCGCCGAGGTCAACGCCGGAGGCTCTCCGTTGAACTTTGATGGTTCGACGAACGATTGGTATTGGGCCTGGCGTCGCGTGGCCAAGCGTGTCATTGAGATCAGCAATATCTTCAGGTCAGTCTTCGGCGATGCCGATATGATGACCCGCATTCGTCCCGTTCTGATGTCGCAGCTTGGTTATACCAATGGTCCGCTGCTTCAAGAAATGCATATGATGCAGAATTATTACAACAATCCTGTCTATGTAAACGCGCCGCGGCCACCAGGTTATTACATCTATGCAGCCGGCGGGTCGGGTTATTACGGCCCTACTGACGCCAGTTCGGTGGACCAAATATTTGCCACTATGGCGAGCACCTTTCGTGCAAGCCTGCAGGCAGACGCCAATTGGTCTCTCTGTTTTGGAATAAAACGCATCGCCTACGAGGGCGGCCCTGGCCTGCAGCAAACCCAGAACCCAACCGTGAATGCGAATTTATCCGCCGCCTGGGCAGACCCGCGCATGACCCAGGTCGTGATCAACGAGCATAATGTTTGGAGCCAGAATGCCGGCGACCTCCTGATCTATTTTCAACTGACTGGAGATTACCAATTTGGCTTCACCGATGATGTGTACGATCTCACTGCTCCCAAGCTGGTCGGCATTGATGATCTGAACAATTCAACTGCTCAGGGCTCGACCTATGGCATGCCCATACCAGCCACCATTGCGGCTTCGACGTATGCCATACCCCCAAGCTGGTTTGGAGGTGGAACCACATTGGCAAACCGCCACTGGCTGGGTTATCCGGTATACACAGCGGCAGCGCAGCCATTTCACATTGTGCTCAACGTTGCTGCCACCAGCTCAGGCGCGCAGGCGGAAGTCTTTGTTGATGGACAGTCCTTGGGTATTCTTACCGTTCCCAATACAGGAAGCGTCTCTGTATTCGCTGATACTGCCTCGCTGGTTACGCCGAGCCTGGCGGCTGGAAGCCACGGCATTCTGGTCCGCAACGTTAGCGGCACGTTTGTACTCAATCAGATCAAGGTATCAGCCATGCAGACCAGCAGCACAGCGCTGGCGTTAAGCAGCAATCCTTCCGTGGCCGGTCAACAGGTGACCTTTACTGCTACGGCGGCTCCGACAGGGGTGACTGGTTCTGTGCAGTTTATGGATGGAGCCAGCACGCTTGGTCCTCCCGTCACTTTAGCGAATGGAACCGCAACGTACATGACGTCGTCTTTGAGTGTGGGAGCTCACAACATCTCGGCATTATATAGTGGCGATAGCAACTATCTGCCCAGCACCTCTGCGGCAATGACAGAAGTGATAACCGCTACAGGTGCTGTTAGCACGACCACGGCTCTGAATGCGACTGCCAAAACCTTCTTTCGCCAGCCTGTCGTCTTCTCGGTACAAGTCACGGCGACCAGCGGCACGGCAACGGGAAACATAATCCTGCTGGAGGGGAACCAACAGCTTGGTTCCTCTCTGCCGCTGAATGGCAGCGGCGCAGCCACTTTCAGCACGCCGCTGCATCCCAGCGTGCATAACATTCAGGCGGTTTATCTCGGCAACAACAACTTCAACGGAAGTGCCTCAACAGCGCAACCCGTAACCGCCTCACCTCGGCCCAAGCCACGCTAGAGCTGGTTTCATAACTTGAATACTTAGTTTGTTGGTTATCGCGTGCTACGTCCGAAAAGAAAATCTAGCCCTCTTTTCGATAGCTTCAACAAAATCTATTGAGTTGCTATCAATTCCTCTCATTTCTTGCGCCATTTGATTTAGTACGAATTGTCCCAGGAAGGGAAATGAACCATTTCAGGAAGTATTTTTGCAACTGGCTTATAGCCTTCGCAGTCCTCGCAGCTCCTGCAGTGGCTGCGGCCGATGTCGTCACCGAATGGAACGAAAAAGCCCTAGCTTGCGCGACCACCGCGAAGCAGCTACCTTTCGCTGGCGCCCGCACCATGGCAATGGTTCACACGGCGATGTTCGATGCCGTTAACTCCATCGAAGGCCGCTACACTCCCTATAAGGTCAAAGAATCGGCCCCTCCGGGAAGTTCCCCTGAAGCCGCCGCTATTGCTGCGGCACATGCTGTTCTGCTCAATCTTTTTCCAGACCAGAAAACAGATCTCGACGCGGCCTACACGGCGTCCATGGCGCAAGTCCCCGATGGCAGCGGCAAGGCTGCAGGCATTGCTGTCGGAGAAAAAGTTGCTGCTGAAATTCTTGCTCTCCGCGCTTCGGATGGAGCAGACGCCCCTAATACCTACAGACCCACAACGGCACCGGGCGTGTATGTCATGACGACGCTGCCGATAGGGTCGCAATGGGGGAGTGTGACCCCTTGGGCGATGGAACGCGGTTCACAGTTTCGTCCCGAAGCGCCGCCGCAATTGACAAGCCCAGAATGGGCCAGCGATTACAACGAGATCAAAGGCGTCGGCAGGAAGAAGAGCACTCTGCGGACCAGTGAACAAACTGACATCGCACGGTTCTGGACCATTACAGGCCCCGCAAGTTGGGACCCGATCGTGCGTCAATTAGCCGCCACTCCAGGGAGAAGCTTGATTGAGAACGCCCGCCTGTTTGCCTTGGTCGAAATCGCAACTGCCGACGCATATATTGCGGTCTTCGACGCCAAGTACACCTTCAATTTCTGGCGCCCGATTACTGCGATACGCAACGGGGATATTGATGGCAACGACGCCACCGAACGCGAACCTGACTGGGAACCGGCGGTTGATACCCCGCTTCACCCGGAATACCCTTGCGCGCATTGCATCACTTCTTCCGCTGCGGCGACCGTACTCGAATCCGAATTTGGCACGGGACCAGTTCGGGCGTTGACCATGACGAGTTCTACGGCGCCGGGTGTGGTGCGCAAATGGATCACCATCCGGCAATGGGCCGATGAAGTTTCCAGCGCGAGGATCTATGGTGGAATCCACTACCGAAATTCAACTGTGGTTGGTAAAGCCATGGGCAGAAAGATTGGCGAACTCGCGGCCCAGCAGTACCTGCAGCCGGTTCATTGAACGTATTCCGAATGGCCCTGGTTGCGAGCGGAATTGGCCCGCAAGAACATACGAACGAAGGAGAAAATAATGAGACCCTGGAATTTTTACTCAAAGAGTGTAACGAAGAGCGCCACGCTGACGATAACAGTATGTTTTCTGTTCCTCGTTGCTGGACAGCAGTCCTTTGCTGAGGATGAGCACCATGGGCGGAGGCAAGAGGTGAAATACCTCTTTATTTGTGCCGGTGACCAGGCACGCACCTCTCCCGATTTTCTGGCTGTTATAAATTTTGACGAGGATTCGCCGCACTATGGAAAAGTGATTGCTCAAGCTCCCCTGCCTGAGCCGGGGGCGACCGGAAACGAGTTTCACCACATTGGTCTTTCCGCTGATGGGAAAGTCGTCGCCTGCGGCGGTCTGCTCAGCGTTCTGAAGGGACAGAAAGAAGTCTTTTTCTGGGATGTCTCTGACCCGGAGTCTCCCAAATTTCTTTCCTCGGCTGATCCGCCACTCTCTGCGATTACAGATGAGTTCCATGCCTTGCCGGAAGGCGGCTTCCTGGTGACCATGATGGGCGGAGCCCAGGGACACGCTCCTGGACGCGTCGCCGAGTTCGATAAGAACCTCAACCTTGTTCGCGAACATCCGGAAAATCCACCCACCGATGGATTCGACCCTCATGGCATTTCGGTGCGATCGGAACTCAACCTGATGGTGACCAGCGATTTCATCTGTCCGTCTACTACCTTGAACGCCGTTGCCGGCGGCCTCGATCTACGTGGCAGCGTGCGCGTTTGGAACCTGAAGCGCCGGGAGATCCTGCGCACTATTGATATCCCCAACGCCGGTGGAACCATTGATGTGAGGCTCATTCCCCGCGATCGCCGCGCCCGCGGCTTCACCGCCGGCATGTTGGACGACAAGCTTTACCTGCTCGATACCCGGCGCGGGACAGCACGCGCAGTCTTTGATTTCACTTCAATCGCCAAAGGGGGATGGCCGCAACTCATGCGCGTTACCTCCGATGGCCGAAGGCTGTTCGTCTCTATGAACCAGGCGGGAAAGATTGCCATGTTTGATATCTCCGATCCCGACGAACCGAAATTGCTCAAAGCGCTCGATCTGGGGCCCAATTCCGGTCCGCACTACATCGCGCTTACGCCAGATGAGAAGCGGCTGGTAATCAGCGACTACTTCCTGAATGAGGATAGTTTCGGAAAAGTCCATGCTGAAGGCGACCACAAGGTTCACGTGGCGCGAGTTACGGAAAATGGCTTAGTGCTGGACTCGCGATTCGATCTGGATTTCAACACTGCGTTCAGCTCAGGCCCGGCCCGGCCGCATGGCATCGCGATCAAGTAGTTGCGTTCGGAAATGCTGGCACTCCCGGCATAAATGAATTGGAGGAGAGGGAATGGCAAGCGGAAACCAATCCACAACGGTGATTGAGAGCGCCAGCCTCGACCGACTACTGCGTGGATTCTTGATTTCTTACCTGCTGACCGCCGTCAGTCTAGGCTTGGTTGGATATCTGTGGGGCAGAGTCGGCTTCGATCTGCTGATCGTGGGCATGGGGTGGCCGCATGTGATCTTTGGCTTTCTGTTCAACCTTGGCAAGGTAGCTGACGGCGATCGTGGGTATCGCGTGGCTCTCGCGAGTCTGCTGTTAGTAACCCTAGTGATTGGTTTTGTGAACAGCATGCGGCCGTTGACCACGATCATTTATCTATATTTCACCTTTCATGCATTCCGCGATGAAATTTTCATCTATCACCAGCGCAGAACGGGCTATCGCTTTTTCGGACGCGTACTTGATCGCAACGGGTTGGGCATTATGTTGGGCGCAGCCGTAGTGGCTCTCATCGGACAGCTACCCGTGCACGGCCCGAACGGCAAGCTACAGCTCTACCTGGGATTGTGTGTGGTCGCGGGCTTGCTGAGCGGGATGGCCTGCCTCTTCTGGCCGAAGCAGTGGGTTCGCAGACGATCGGGATTGTGCTATGCCTTCTTGGCGTTGCTCTTGTTTGTCGGGGCTGCGGCTGTCATCAAGGTGCTGCACATGCATGGGTTGAGCAGTCCATCCTTCTTCGCGTTCCTGGTAGTGTTCCACTATTTCAGTTGGTACGTGTTCTCGCTGGAGCGGGCCGGTGTGCGGCCCACCTCGCCGGTTGTACAGCAGGCGGTGGGATTAGGCGCATTTCTGCAACTCCTTCGCACCGTGCCGGGCTTTCTGAAGGCAGTGGTGGTGATGAATGTATTTTTCATGGGATGTGCATACGCATACTACATTCTGCGTCTATCACCGGCACTGCGGGTTCCATTCGACTTTAAGTTCTTTATCTACTTGTTGGTATTTCACGTGACCACGAGTTTTGTTCCGAAGATCTCTCGGGGAGTCACGCAATTGAAACCGTTGAAGGCTGCCGTTGCTTAGTAGGAGTCGGAGAGGGAGTGTGCCGCATTTTTGGAGAAAGACGAACGAACTATGTTGTTACGCATCAGGCTTTATCGCAGGATTATCGCTCAGCCCAAGTAGGCTCCTCGGTTAGATCCGCGCCGAGGGCGATGACAAGATCCATGTGGCCGGGGGTCACGGGGAGGTGGCTATAGTGCTGGATCGGTGTTGAACTGGACACCCTGCGTTCAGTTCAGAACCATCCCGGCCACATGGAGCAATGAAGTGGATGGTTCGCCATCCAGCAACACTCGACATCAGTTTGAATCAAGTTTCAACAAACGTAAGGGAGAGTAAGACATGAAGCGAAAAACGTTGCAATCGTTGTTGATAACCAGTGCGCTATTGCTGATGTGTGTTTTCAGCATTTCGGCATTCGGCATCCAAGGCAAGCCGTCCGTCATTGCTTATTTGGATGATCATGGAGAGGCGTACACCAGAATTTATGTTTATGCCGAAGGCGACAACGGAACCTTGGTGGCAAATCGCTGGGCAGACGTTGGAGGTTTAGGTTGGGACTGGGAGGACTTAGGACTACCAGCCGGTGCTGCCAGCATCTGGAGTCCATCGGCGGTGACATATACGGATTCAAAAGGGAGACAGTACCAGTTTGTGTTTGTACTCACCGATCAGGGCCACCTTGCGGTCTATGCTCCGCAGCGCGGGAATGGAAGTGCTGCCTGGGTAGACTTAACTAACCTACCCGGCGGTATCGGGGAACTTAGCTCTTTGTCTGCCATAACTGATGTGGACGCGTCAGGGAACCATCGCGTCTTTGCTTTTGCCGAAGACAAAGATGCCAATCTGGTCGTCGTCAGTTGCACCAGTCTCTGCGAGTGGCAGGTCATCAATGGTTCGCACTGGAGTTGGTTCAACTACAGCTCAATCTGGGGGCATGTACCAGTTTGCTGTATTTCTGCTCTCTCTTACGACTCCTATCCCAACGGCTCTCGAATTCCCAAGATCGCTATCACTGGCACAAGCGCCGATGGCACCTTGTGGGCGGCTGATGGCGACGACTTTCAGAACCTGAATCTGTTTAACTTCGGACTAACCAACGACGGTTCCAAATGGATTTCGTCAACTGCTATCTACTCCTACACAACGCCACCTCAAGTGCAGTCGCCATGCAATTCGCTCATTGTCTTCTCCGGAGCGACAGATGGGCATTTGAACGGCTTGATTGGATGTAAAGACACGTTTTTCCAAACTCAGTTAAAGTTCGATCAGAACGTGCCACCGCAATTGCCTTCGGGAAAGCGCTGGGTATTCGATCCGACTGCTGTCACCTACACGGAGTCGGACTACTCATTCCGCACCTCTGTCTTCGTTTCCGCAGCCGATGGGCGTCTCTACCGCGATCATGCCAACGGCACCAACCTTCAGTGGGATCCCCTTCCCGTGCCTTCGGATACAACTCATTACATGAACAGTCCTGCTGCGGTTACGTTCTGGCACTACAGCCCTGATCCCTGGATTTACGTTTTCGCCACGGATGGGAGTACCCAGGATCTGGTTGTGAATTACTGCAACAACGCTTGCGATGACGTTAGTAATTGGAACTGGGCCGATCAGGGCACTCTGTAAGAGGCATATGAAACAAATACTCGCGTTGATCTACGGGATGTCAGTCTACATTCATTTTCCTTAGCGATCAGCCTCTTTAGAAGTACCTGCCGTCGTCCCTCTGTCTCACATGTCACGGCCCCTTTGGGTATCCCATCACTTGAGAAAAATGAAATAAAAATCCGAGGCAGTTGAAGCAATTGAATCTATTGGTATACTGAAAGTGGCAATAATATTTAGGGTTTCCACTACCCATTCCAAACCAAGTGGGGACGTAGTTCAGTTGGTTAGAACGCTGCCCTGTCACGGCAGAGGTCGCGAGTTCGAGTCTCGTCGTCCCCGCCATTCTTTTCAAGGAGTTACCGGACGTGACACCGAAAACTCCAACCCACAATCCAACCCACAGATTTTAGTGCACCGTGGTATTCATTCCCACAACGGCAAGGCTGGCCATCTGTACCGGTTCACCGGATGTAGATCGTCCAGGATTCGACTGGCTGTGGGCCACAGGCAAACATAAGCACAGTAGAACCATCGTAAACGCCGGATTTCTCACTGAGTTTCGCATTGTGCTTTCCTTCTTATGGGATTGATTGTTCATCTCGCGCTGGCCAACTGAGTTTCAGGTTGCACGGATTTTTCGAGCGCTGCCAGCCGCTGCATCAGCTCTTTTAACTGTGCTTGTTGCAAAATCTGCTGGCTCTGAAGCGTGGCTTTCAGGCGGTCAATTTGTTGCTGCTGGGCTGCGAGTTGTTCCTGCTGTTGTTCGAGCAGCCGCTTTTGCTTCTGTACCTCGTTGAGCAGCATGGCGTTCACGAAGTGATAGCGCACGGTTTGCGGTTTGCCGTCCTGGTCGAAGACCACGAGGTCAGGAGCGATCTTGGCGACCTCTTCCGCCACAAGCCCGTACTGGCGGGTGTGGGTGGAATCGAGTTCGGGCTTGTAGTAGAAACTCACCGGGCGCAGCTTCATCAGAACGTCGCTCTCTGCGTCCATGTCTGTGATCTGTTCTTTGTAGCGTTGGGAGGAAGTTATGGTTCCCAACTGGCCGCTCGAATTCACAAAGACTGCGACACCGCCGGAACTGGTTGCTCCAAAGGCCCCGGCGATGAAGGCTTTCGTCTGAGTGCCAGTAGTTCCGATGTGGATGCTGTTGACTCCCCCGCATTCCCTGGGTTGCCGATATAGATGTTGTTGCTTTCGCCCGCGATCAGATTTGAACCGGCATTGTTCCCAACGGCAATGTTGGAGCTGCCCGTGGTCATGGTGTTGAGCGCATTTTCTCCAAGGGCCACGTTGCTGCCTCCCGTGGTATTGGAAGAGAGGGCAAGCTGACCAAAAGCAGAATTATCTCCGCCGTGGGTGTTGGCTTGAAGCGCACCTGCGCCGATGGCAGAATTGCTTGCACCATCGGTATTGAGGTTGAGTGCGTTGAGACCAAATGCAGAGTTATTCACGCCGGTCGCATTTAAGCTCAACGCAAAGACGCCAAATGCGGAGTTTTGCTCACCAGTTGTGTTGCTAACGAGCGCCTCGTGGCCGAATGCTGAGTTGAATTGGCCGGTTGTATTGGAAGTAAGTGCGCTGTAGCCGAAAGCGGAATTCGCAGAAGCGGTGTTGGCTAAGAGAGCATTATGACCAAAAGCGACGTTGTAATTACCTATTGTGTTCGCTAAGAGCGCACCGGTACCAAAGGCTGCGTTTGAGCTTCCGGTCGTATTGTTGCCGAGCGTGAAAAAACCAAAAGCAGTATTGAAATTGCCGCTGGTGTTGGCTTGTATGGCACCCGAGCCAAAGGCAGAGTTTTTTTCGCCGCTTGTATTGCTGGTCAGAGAGCCCGTGCCAAAAGCCGAGTTGTCTGAAGCCGTGGTGTTGGACGCGAGGGCAATGGCGCCAAAGGCAGAATTGTTGGAACCGGTTGTGTTGTGCCACAGTGCATCAACACCAAAACCCGCATCGGAACCGCCGCTGGTGGTGTTCGTGAGCGCATACATCCCGAACCCGGAGTTTCCTCCCCCCGTCATGGTCAGGTTCCCTGCGAAATTCCCCACGAAAGCATTGGCTGAGCCGAAGTTGTGCATGAATGGCATACCGAGGAACAGAACTCCCGAGGGTCCTGAGGAACCAAGGGTCGTGCCGGGAAGCGTCAGATTACCGTTAAGGGTGACCGTTCCGGCAGAAAAGTTGCCCGAGCTGTCGCGCGAGACTATCGTGCTGGCCGTGTTGTCCGATGTAGCATTGGTCGTCACCGTAACCCTACCCGCATTAGCCGCAACGCTGATCCCGTTGCTTCCGGCTATGTTTACGCTTCCGGTCTGTCCATTCAGACTGCTAAACAAAGTTTGCCCATTTGCAAACGTGATAATGCCCGTGCTGCTGATGGAAAGGCCGCCAATCGCTACACTGCCATCTCCACCCACTGAGAAAGGCGAATTCATCAGCGTGTGATTGGGAGAGATCGCCGGTATATGGCCCGGCGTTGCGCTCGACCGAAAGATGATCTGGTAGAGCACCGGCCCGTCGGTGCTGGGCGAGAGGCGCTGCCATACCAATCCGCCATGCGGCCCGGCGGCGTGCCCCTCGGGGGCGGAAAATGCGGCTACGAGTGCAAGCAACAGAGAAATCGCAAAACCTGAGCGGTGTTGGGACATAAATGTCTCCTTGAATCTTGATTGGGAAGAGCGCCAAGGGCGGTGGCCCCTAACAAAACGCATTCGGGCAAAAAGGTGTGGGTTGCGGCCTGATTGCCCGATGCGGCCTTTTCCCTGGGGGAGAGAATACGAACAAGAACCAGGGCAATGGCAGTAACTTGAGGTAAACTGATTACCATAATCTTTTCCCTTTCCATCCGTTTATGGCGCCCAAAACTGGTCCGGCCCCGCCTTCCGTGGAAATCCAGCAGGAGCTTGGAAGAGTGCTGGCAAGCTCGGCCTTCTCCCGCCCGCGCCGTCTCGCCCGGTTATTGAAGCACCTGGTTGAGCACACACTCCGGGGAGAGGAAGATCACCTCAAAGAAACCGTGTTGGGCATCGAGGTCTTTGATCGCGGCCAGGATTTTGATCCCCGGACCGATCCCATCGTCCGCATTGATGCGCGCAGGCTGCGCGCTCGTCTATCGCAGTACTACCTTGATGAGGGTGCGCAGGACTCGGTACTGATTGTCCTGGAGCCGGGCAGTTACGCGCCATCGTTCCGCAAACGCGACCATGTAGAGTCACCGGCCGTCAGTTTCGCTTCGCTCAAACGTACTTCGGTGGCCGTGCTGCCCTTTGTGAACCTGAGCGATCGCGCCGAATACGAGCTGTTCTGCGAAGGGTTGAGTGAAGACATCCTGAACCGCCTGGCCCAGCACGAGGGTCTGCGTGTGATTGCACGAACTTCTGCATTTCAGTTTCGTGGTCCGACCCGTGATCCGAGGCACATTGCCAGGCAATTGAGAGTAAACACACTGGTAACTGGCAGCCTGCGCGGTGACAAGGAACAGGTGCGCATCACCGCTCAACTGGTGAATGCGGAAGATTCAACTATTCTTTGGTCGCAGGAATATCACCAGGCTGCCGCAGGCATGCTTGAAACGCAGGAGACGATTTCTCGTGAGATAGCAGGTCGATTCGGATCCAGGTTTAAAGATCAGCCGGAGAGCGGCTGTCCTGCCGCGCAAGCCCATCCGGCCCATCACAGCGGCACCAGCGCTTACCGGCTGTTTCTGCAAGGACGCCGCCTGCTGCATCAAGGCAACCGCGAAGGCTATCTTCAAAGTATGGAGTTGCTGGAAGCGACGGTCAAAGCGGATCCTGGATACGCCGCTGCCTGGGGGAATCTCTCTATTGCTTGCGCCTCCTCGTTGATGTTTCGCTTGCGCAATCCGGATTCGCTGATCGCCCGCGCGCGGTTTGCCGCCCAAAAAGCCCTTGAGCTCGATGCCCTCTCACCCGATGCGCATGCTGCGCTGGGGCTTGTGGCCGCGCTGGCCGACTTCAATTGGGCCGAAGCCCGGCGCTGGTTCGATAGCGCGCTCGATGCCAATCCCGTTTATGGTTTTGCCCGGATAAGCCGGGCGATGCTGTGGTGCGCTCCCACAGCGCAACTCGATGAGGCTGAGGATGAGTTGGAGCGAGTGCTCAGCAACGACCCGTTGAATGCCGAAGCCCTGATCAACCTTGGTAGGGTGTTCTACTACGAGCGGCGTTTCGATATGGCGGCCGAGATGTTGCAAGCGGTCCTCGATAGCAACCCGCAACATGGCAATGCATGGGTCATGCTGGCCTTTGTCCGTGAACAAATGGGCATGAAGCAGCAGGCGCTGGAAGCCTATCGTCACTGGGAACGCCTGCTTTCCTTTTCCTTTACCACAACCTGGACCAACGCTGTAGAACAGATTCTGTTGGGAAATCCCCTCGCCGCCGAACGTACCACGCGGAAAATGGCCTGGATGGCGAGATTCACGCCATTTCCCCTGGCCGGGCTTGTGGCTGATTTGTTTATCCGGCTGGAAAACTACGACCGTGCGCTGGAATGGCTGGAAAAAGCCCACAAGGAACGGGCGACCCGGCTCATTTGCGCGGCGGTGGATCCGGCATTTGATCCGCTGCGCAAGCTTCCGCGTTTCAATCGTTTGGTCGCGACAATTATGGGTGATGCAGTTCCGAATCCCGCTGAGCAAAGCGAGACGGTGCTGAGATAAACAGGTTATTTAATCGGAGTCGCGCTGCATACTCGTTCGTCGCCAGCACCGCATCGGGTGGATTTCGGACGAGTGCCGCTCCGGCGCTACGAATGCCACCGCAACCGTCTCGGTGGGAGCCTCACCTGGTTTCGTCGCAGTCAATTCTGCAACCAATAAGACATATGTCTCCAACTTACTGGATAGTACGGTCACGGTAATCGACGGCATCTCTAACAGCGCGACAACCGTACTGGCGGGCGCCCTTTGTCGGCGCCATGGCGGTCAATCCCATCACCAATAAGATCTATACAGCCAATGCGATGGATAACACGGTAACCGTCATTGATGGCGGCACCAATGCCACCGCAACTGTTACCGTGGGCACCAACCCGATCGGCGTAGCGGTGAATCCGGCAACCAACCAGGCACTACAGTTTTTTGCTGATTGAGATCTCGATCAGAACCCCAACTGCTCTATATCACACTGGTCAACCGAGCCAGCGTCGCTTTGCGCGCGGTGCTTTTTGGCGCCAGGAGAAGACTCGAAGGATTCGCCGCACTCGCCGCGCCACAGTTTGTCGAGATTCCGAACATTGCCGTAATTCCTACCTGCTGGCCACTGATGTTGAACGTGAGTGAAGCGTTCAAGCATGCTCCCGATCGCAACGTGATGTGGGCCGTAATATCCACCGAGATCTGGTTCCCACCCATTTCAAAGT
>Ga0222749_10000291_pt1 | contig 31669 bp, 26 predicted proteins | sample IncBWH2Mmetat_FD_197234 | JGI IMG/M metagenome (GOLD analysis project Ga0222749, IMG submission 197234) | Metatranscriptome of lab incubated forest soil microbial communities from Barre Woods Harvard Forest LTER site, Petersham... | ecosystem: Environmental > Terrestrial > Soil > Temperate... | reverse complement strand
TCATCTTTGAAGGCGCCGAGTCGGGAAAGCACTTGAGGTGTGGTAATTGGAACCGCCATGACGGCTGACTGCTTGAACCACGCTGGCGGCCTATGTGGAAGGCCGAGTTACCGCGAGAGGATGAAATGCCACGCTTCAAAAATCCACGGCGGCAAGTCTTCCTTCCATTTCCGTCCCGTCCTTGGCTGCCAATCTGCGATTGTGTAGGGTGCCTGCAAAAATCCCAATCCGTGGCCGGAAGGTTTGCGAACCAGCAGCCTGTTGCCTTCCAGATTAAACAGGCAGTACAGCTTTGCTGAAATGCCGTAGAAGGTCAGCTGCTGGCGATTGCCATTCGCATCAAAGTTTTCTTTTTCAAGCTTCAGGAACGGAGTTTTGAGCGTCTTACGCCATGGATTAAGCGGTTCGAACCGCTCGCGAATACTATCCACCTCAGCGAAAGACAGCGCCCGGATGGCGGTGCTTCCGCTCCTCGCTTGGTAGTTTGCGAGCTTGTGTGGGCCGCCCGCGCATGGAACCAATCCGCCATCTTTGGTTGACACGATCATCGCGCTGTCTGTATCCATCGCAGCGATCTGACCACCCATGTCCCGCACCGTGCGCTCCAGCATCGCGCAGAGCAAATGTGACCCGCCCGTTACGAGTGACGCGATCACCGGGCAATAGAATTCCGAAGGCCGCTCCCAAATGTCATCAGGCGGCGTCAGATAGTCCGTTTCTCCGGAGAAGACCCGCAATTGGGAGCGAGAATCTAAAGACCTAACATCCAGTTGGGAGAATATTCCGAACGCGGCACTGTTCGCTGCCACCTTCAATCCGCCTGCCAGTTCTGGGCTTGTGGACTTGACGGAAGAGCGCAGTTCAACCAACTTCACGGCCAAGTCATCACGACGGGGATCTACCTTTCTGCGGGAGTACAGTTCCACGGGCATGAGTCCAGACTGCACTCCGCGGGGAACAACCTTGATGGCTTTCAGAATCTTCAGCGGTTTACCTGTTATCAGTTTTGCAGCAATGACATCCAGCCCCGTTGTCCAAATTGGCTGTTTTGAAGTGAGATAGTTCCATGCCATGGTCGGGTCTGAATCTGCTCGCTGGCCAAACTTCGCCCGGATGGGGACAACATCCTTGTTCGGTTCCACGAGAGCGAACCAGCGAAGGCCCTTCCAGAACTTTGGTCGGAAACAATCATCCAAGCTTGCGCGTTCCACCAACTCGCGTGCCCCTGTGGTGAAGTTCGGGAACTCTAGGCTTTCCGCGCACAATAGTTCCCGACAGCCCAGCAGATGACTGACCGCCGGGGAACTGCGCGTGGAAATCGACATAAGTCACAGGTACAGGCGTTTGTCGGGCCATACATTCGGCCCGGCCCCCCGCACCCGACTGAGCAGCAATTCCATTGATCGTGTCCGGAATCCTGAACTTTTCCTGGGGCGGTTTTATCCCCATAGAGGAGTATGCACGGAAACGACAAAGACCGAAGTATTCTCTATAGTGACCTTAGACGGTATACCGGCCTACTATCGCAGATTGCGCAAGTCGAGGATCTTTCGGACATAACGTTTGGGTAAATTCTTATGGCTTTCGTTCCTGTCTACTCCAATGAAAGCATAGTCCAGCGCTAGCAGGTTCGAATCATAACAAGGGTTAAGAACCTCGACATGGGGACCGTTTGGCGGGGGCTCTGGGGATCTAGGACTTAAATGCCGAGTCAATAGAAGCGAATGAGCTAAGGCAGCCAAGAGCAAAAGTTATGGGTGACCAAGGTATTGAATACGACGTCTTTCTGAGCTACAGCTCCAAAGACAAGGAGGTCGTGCATGCTTTGGCCAATAGGTTGAGGGGGGACGGGGTGCGGGTGTGGCTAGACGACTGGGTCATCCAGCCTGGGGACGCGATCGGGATGGCGATCGCCCGCGGGCTGGAGACGTCTCGGACGCTAGTTATGTGTATGTCCCCGGCCTACTTCGAGTCGGAGTGGGGGAAGCTAGAACACCATTCCATTCTGTTTCGCGATCCGATCAATGCCCAGCGTCGCTTTCTGCCGGTGCTCATCAAGGACTGCCGGCCTCCCGACATCATCGCCCACTTCGCGTACGTTGATTGGCGCACAACCTCCGATGCGGCCTATAAGAAGTTGGTGACCTCCTGTCGGTCGCATGAATCACGAGTCGTACTTGGTGACGATACTGCTAAAGGAATCATTGCCAATTTTGGGTACATAGCCTGTCGTGAGGACGAGAGTTCACATCCAGAACCGGAACTCATTTCCACGTACTTACAGAATGTGTCGACATTTCCAGATTTTGAGCGGTGGCGAACGCGGTATGCGGAACTTCACGTTGAAGTGAGCGAAATCAAAGTGCGCTTCTTCAAAGACGCAGATGAAAAGGACGAAGGAATAGAGACTCCTCTAGTCGATGCCGTAAGGTCACGCGATCGGTGCCTACTACTAGGGGCGCCGGGCTCTGGGAAGTCCACGTCCCTGGAACTGTTGATGTACTTGGTATCGCAGGACGCACGTTCGCAGCTCCATGCGAAAGGCGCATTTTCGATTCCTGTTTACGTGCCGTTGAGCCACTACTTGGGCGAAAAGACACTTGTAACCCTCGTGCGTTCTAGCTTGCAACGTCAAGGCGCTGTGTTCAAAGATAGCGACTCGGCTGAGAAGTTCATGCGTACTACAAACATGCTAGTCCTGCTCGACGGTCTGAATGAAGTTGCAGGTAAGCACCGAGCCGATGCAGTCGTGGCACTGAAAGTGCTCTTCAAGAACCACCCACAACATCGTTACATCGTGACATGTCGTACGGAAGACTACTTTGGACAGTTGCGCGATGATGACAAACCAATCGACATGTTGGTCATACAGCCGTTAGGGCTCGATCAAGTTCAAGCGTATTTGCGGGAGCACCTGAGTGAGGGTGTAGGTGAATCTCTTTGGCACAGTCTCCCTGAACGCCTTCAGGACTTGGCTCGTCAACCGATGATGCTTCGGATGCTGCATGAAATTGGGAAATCTGGAAAGCCGATTGAGAATACAGCGGATGTTTTTTCTACGTATGTTGAACATGCTTTCGAACGCGAGGCAGGAAAAGGGGATCGTGCTTTAACGATTCCGGGTAATGTAAAGGCAGAGAGCCTCGTTGCACTTGCTTTCAAAATGCATCGAAAACATGCGCTGCAATTTGATGAGGAAGAAGTACGGAAGCAACTCGTCGGCGTGTTGACTAAGCGAAAGGAATCATTCAATTGGCGAGACGTGCTTGGGGAGATACGTCTCAATGGTTTTCTTTCGTGCGATTCTTTTCGATACAGGTTCCCGCATCAATTGTTCCAGGAGTTCTTCGCAGCCGTCGCATTTAAGAGACGCCTCAATGACCTTTCGAGGGATGATTGGCTGTCCTACGTCAGAGATGAGTGGTGGTCCGAAACGTTCATCATGTTGGCTGGACTCGTTGAGGATGCCGACGCGTTCGTGTTGAGAGTTGCTGAAGACAACCCAATTCTAGCGTCACGATGTATCCGCGGTGGCCGGGAGACGACAATAGATACTAAGACCGCGATAGCTGAAAAGATTGCGCCGCTGCTCGAAGCTACGACTTCCGGCAGGATGTGGCGAACTGAGGACTACGCTTTGCGTTGGATAGTATCATTGGGTAGCCCCGCGATTCCCGCGCTCAAGATTGCTTGTACGAATCGCGATGGTTTTGTCCGAAGTAACGCGCTACGTGGATTGTTCGAGATTGATGAAGGAATCGGACGCGACCATGCTCTTGAAATGTTGGGCGATACGAGCGCCTACGTCCGATACTCGGCGGCCGAATTTCTCTCATCCAAGGCATTCAATATTAAGGCATTCAATATTGAGGAGAAACTGATCAGTCGCTTGGAAGATGGCGACGCGGGTGCTCGTACCGCCGCCGCCGCAGCTCTTAGGAGGCTGGGGCTAGTACCATTGCCCGTGATTCAAAGAGCGCTACGAGACAAGGATCCCAGCGTGCGTGCGGCATCTGTCGACTTACTGCCGAACCACGCATTTAGCACCGAAGTCGCCAACTGCTATCGGATTGCCACAACCGATAAGCAATGGAGGGTGCGCATTAAGGCAGTTCGCTGCCTTGGAGCGATTCAGGAACCTCGTTCGATTGAGTTCTTGGCAGAAGTTCTCGCTAGCGAAACGGAAAGCAGCGTGATCTATGCCTGTATTCGGGCAATTGGGGACCGCAAACACGACAAGGTGCGGACCGCAATTCTCCAGGCGACCAATCATGTGAACGACCTAGCGACAATTGAGGTCCTATCGACTTCGCTATTGAGATATGGAGCGGGCGTAAAAGACGCATGCCTCCGCGCCCTCATAACGGGTGGAATATCAACGCGCTACTGCGCGGCTCGCGTTCTCGGGAGCTTAAGGTGCCAAGAGGCGGCGACTATATTGATTTCGCTGCTTAGCCATAGCAACGAGCATATTGTGGGAGTTGCGTCATGGGCGCTCGGAGAAATACGCACGCCATCTGCTATTTCTCACCTTGAAGCTGCCCGCAAATCAGCAGGCAATCGAAGGTGGGCAAGCAATGTGCCGCTTCAGGAGACTATCGACGAGGCGATTGCTGCGATTCGCCGTGGATCTTGACTAGGCGGATCTAACAATTCTAAAACGGGGAGACGCAGAAATGACAAACGCCGTATGTATAAAGTGTGGTGCGATAAAGTTTGGTGCATTCAATCCCTGTCACGAATGCGGTTTCCAGCCAAGTCAAGACGAGTTGATGCAGAGTCTTCAGCTCACAGATCACTATCACTCGTTGGAAGAGCTGAAGAGAATGGGAGAAGCTATTGCACACGGCGAAGACTTAATGATTGGTGCTGCTTCACCTGTCGAGGAGGCTGTTCTGAAGTACAACAGGGCGGTGCAGCTCGCATTTGAGAATGAACGTGAAGCTGCACTCGATATTGCTCGGAAGGCGCACAAAGTGTTCGTAGAACACAATTCCGAGCACGTCAAGAAATCAGCCGATCTGATCGCGAGGCTCGAAGCTGGCGAACCTCTTGCTAGCGCCGTTAAGATCGAAGTTCTAGAGTTTGTCAACGCTCAGACTGACGAAAAAGCCAAAGAACTGGCGAACCGCGACGGCACAAAGCTTTTTAGTGAAGAAGCTAAACAGGTTTTTGAGGCACTAATTAAGCACTATCGTTCGGAACCAAAGGCGCATCGCCATTTAAAGAGCCGGCGAGACCTCTTAAAAAGAAATGCCCCCAGATGATCAATGTCCTAGCTCCGATGCAGATTAAGTCTACAGTATTTGCTTTAGTGAGTTGAGTTGCGATGAGCTGATCTGACGCTAATCAAGAAATCAAGAGCTGTTCTGCCGTGAAATCACCACACCTCGCAAGTGTGTACATCTACGCATCACATACACATATACCCGTCAAACTTGGCGGGGGGACAGTCGGTGAATCGGGAGTAAAGGACCGGCCAAAATGTTGCCGGCCCTTCACTCCTTGACTCAATCAGTCGTCCAAGCGGAGCATGGCATGGCTGGAAACGTACGCCGCCACGGACTGCCCAAGCGCGTTGCCACGTACACAGGACGTTCTGAAGTGAATGCCACCAAACACCCTGGCATCGGCAATCTCGGCGACAGCCGCCGAGAAGCTGGGGAAGGATCGTGTCCCCGGCCGGATTTCGGATATCACCGAGAATGGCGTGTTGTCGCCGAACGCGGCAGCCAGGACATACGCGGCCGAACCGCTGACGGTCGAGTGGCCCGATGGATACTCGGGATGCGGCGGAGTGCCGGACGGTAAAGCGTCCAGCCACGGGGTCCATCCTGTGTCAGGGTCCGTGCTGGCATTCCCGTCCGTATCTCCGAGACGAATCGCGGTGATCGGACGCCAGAAGACGTATCGGTACTTGGAGTCCCAGCAAGCGATCCCGGCATCTGCCATGGCCACGTTCAGCAACGCAAACAAGTGGGCGTTCTCCGTCAAACTCAAACCCCGGCTTACAGATATCTCCGATGCAACCCGGTTCCAGATCACAGCCGCGTTTCCGGCCCAAAATAGAACCAGCTCAGACTGATCATCGGTGCGGAGCGAGCCGGAGTAGACGCCCATGATCTTGATCTCGTTGTAGTCGGCTGCATAGTCAGGACTGTTAAGGGCATTCGGAGGCGGAAGCCGGAACTGAGACGGCCGCGTCAAGACCCAAGGGGTCATCGTCGCGAATTGTGGGCCCGCTCCGGTTGCATTCAGCAATGGAGTGGGTCGCCACACTCCTACGGCTAATGGCGAGGTCTCCATGCCGAGCACGCCGACGAAGGGCGGCGGTGGCGGTGAAATTCCGTCCGTCGAACGAATGCTCAGAATCGTGCTGGCGACGGTTTGCCCCCATGCAACGCCTGCCTGAACGGATTTGGCGCTCTCCGTCGCGGAAATCGCTGCTATGGATGCGTCGCGCTTGGTACCAAGAGATCCCGCCTGCGCCGGATAAACGGCACTCAGGACGACGTATGCCGCCTGCACTGCGGCAGCACGCCGTGAGGCGTACCCTGGAGCGTTTGGCTTCACGTAAAGGCTTCGGTACTGCGGGTGTACGCCGTTGACTGCATCAAACATGGATCCGGCGACCAGGGCGGTGATTCGCGTAGATGCCAGGGGGCTGCTCGCCCCTGTGAGCACGGCATCGTTCATAATGCCGATCCATTGCAGCACAGGATCGGTGCCGGAAGCGGCGGCAGGTGTGGGATTTACGGTGGCCAGACCCACGAGCAGGGTGATCAGAAACAGGGTTGCGTTTGGAAATGAACGGTTTTTGACAGACATTTTCTTACCTCCCCTTCAAGGAATTTAAGGTTTTGATTTTTGGAGGGCGCGGTCGCCGAAGCCCCAAGTCATTCGGCGTTCTTGCTTAGGCGACTACTCTGTCGTAAAAGGGAACCCAAGTCTCAGGGAAGTTCTAGGAAATCTATAGGATTTGGTATAGTGTGTGGCAACAATCCCCCACCGGGTCCCAGACCGTTCTTCCCGAACCAAGTAACGTTGTCCGCAGCTCAGGATGCGACATGAGCCAGTATCGTTTTGGGGAGTTTGTCCTCGACTCGGAAACCCGCCAGCTCCTGCGGGCGTGTCAACCGCGCCACGTTTCTCCGAAAGCCTTTCATCTTCTCGAGGCACTGGTCTCGAGCCGGCCCCGCGTGTGGTCGAAGAGAGAGCTGCAAGATCTTCTGTGGCCCGACACAACGGTAGTAGAAGCGAATCTTCCGAATCTGGTCGCTGAAGTCCGTGCTGCGCTCGAGGATGATCCACAACAATCGCGGTATGTCCGCACCGTTCATCGCTATGGATATGGGTTCATGGAACCTGCGTCTTCTCCCGTGCTGCCGCGCATTCTGCAGTCCGCAATCACGGGCGCGGCCGAATTTGTCGGCCGCGAGGAAGAACTGGCAGCAATGGATCGAGTGTGGCAGGGCGTCAAGATCGGAAGCCGGCACGTAATGTTGGTGGCAGGAGAGGCTGGGATCGGAAAAACCCGTATCATCGGCGAGTTTGCCCGGCGTTGTCTCTCGGGAGGAGCCAGCACTTTGGTGGGCCACTGTGACGAAGAAGCTTTGACGCCGTATCAACCCTTCGTCGAGGCCCTGACGCAGCTGGTGAACCAATTCACGGATGCGGAACTTGCGCAACAAGTGCGGGATGGGGACCTCACACCGGAAGTGGCGCACCTTGTCCTGAACCTGACTGCACGCCTACCCGAGCTCGACCGTGGGGCAGTGGTCGACCCAGAAAGCGAGCGCTTCCGACTTTTCCAGGCGGTCGATCGACTCTTCCGAAGCGCATCGCAACGTACCCCTCTTCTCATCTTGCTCGACGACCTCCATTGGGCCGACAAGTCCTCTTTGTTGCTGTTGCGGCATCTGGCTCGCGGAGCGCCCTCGACCGCAATGTTCCTGATTGGAACGTACCGCGGTGATGGGGTGGAACGCACGGCGCTAGGTGCTCTGCTGGCCGACTTGCAACGAGATCAAGTCGCTGCCCGGTTGGCCCTGCGGGGATTGACGGTGGATGACGCGGAACGGCTGGTCCAGGCGATCACGGGGCGACGCCCCGCTCGAGCGTTCATGAAATCGCTGACGAGCGAGACCTCTGGAAATCCTTTCTTCATCCGCGAAGTGGTCCAGCATCTTAAGGACGCCGGGGAGTTAGACACAGTGGACGGAACCAAGCCTGCCTGGCCCGCAGCGAAACCATTTGTGCCAGAGAGTGTCAAGGAAGTAATCAACCAACGCCTGGTGCGGCTCGATGAGCAATGCAATCGGGCGATCTCCCTGGCGTCGGTACTGGGCCGCGAATTCCGTCTCGATGTGCTCGCTCGAGTAGGCGCATTCAACGAAGACGAGTTGCTGGACGCTCTCGAAGCGGCGCACTCGGCGGGCCTTATTGTCGAGGAGCACGGCGTTCAGGGGCGGTTCAGTTTTTCGCATGCTCTCATCCGCGAGGTGCTGTACGAAAAGCTGTCAGAAACTCGCCGTATTCGGCTACATTCTCGAATTGCCGAAGTTCTGGAGAGTACTTCTCCCTCCGATGCGCTGCCCCTCGCCGACCTGGCTTACCACTTCGTTCAAGCGGCACCGCTGAACGGCTACGAGCGGGCAGTGGACTATGCCACTCGCGCTGCCCGTGAAGCGACAGAGTCTCTTGCTCACGAAGAAGCGGCTCAGTTCTATGAGCTGGCTTTGCGGGCTCTGGCCGACCGCGAACCGGCCGGCGAGATCGACGATTTGCGTGCGGATCTCCATGCCAAGCGTGGCAATGCGTTGGCCAGGGTGGGCAACTGGCCCGCCGCGAAGGTGGCTTTTGAGGCCGCGGTGCAATCTCTTCACTCGAGCCGCTTCGAACGGCGCGCCGAACTCCTGCTTAAGCTCGCCATGGTGAATTTCTGGCTGCTCGATATTGCAGCCTTGCGCCCCCTCGTGACCGAGGCTCTGGAACTGGCGGAGCGCGTCGACCGACACGATCTGGCCGCCGAAGCTCTGGGATGGCTCGGACGGGCAGCACAGGCGGACGGAAATCTGGAAGCTGCCATGGAGGTGGACCGCAGGGCACTCGCAACGCCCGGCGTGTCCACCACCGGCGCACTGGTGTTCTCACCGCTCACCTTATACCTGGCTGGCGAACTTCCGAGTGCCCTTGAGTTGGCGCGCAAGGTCCTGGATGGGGCGCGCTCTTCCGGGGAAAGCAGTGCCCTCATTTACGCCTTGACGCACCATGGATTGGCACTCGCGGCCAACGGTCAATACTCGGAGGCAGCAGCCACGTTCGATGAAGCGCGCGAATTTGCCAGGTCCTGCGGCGCTTTTCCTCTGCTCGCCCGGGCAACTGCGATGGCTGCGGGATGGCGCCTGGATGTGTTCGACTTCGGGACGGCGGAAGCACTGCAATGCGAAGCCCGAGAGATCGCTTACGAAGCTGCCTTCGTACCCTCTCAGGCAAGTGCGGGTATCGATTTATTGATGTCGTTTGCACGCCAGGGAAATCCAGGCCGGGCCGAGTCGCTTTTGCCCGAAGTGGAGGACGCAGTTACGAATGCGCGCGGCTGGCATGAATGGATGTTTCGCATGCGCCTGGAACAGGCGCGGGCAGAACTCGCGCTTGCGCGAGGCGACTGGTCCACAGCCATCACATACGCCACTTGCGCCATGAAGCAGAGCCGGGCGGTGGCTCGGGGCAAATATGAAGCGGCAGCGCTGGCGGTGCGCGCTCAAGCGCTTGAGGCATCCGGAAGAATACCGGAGGCCATGCTGGACGCGAAGGCTGCCTGGGAAAAGGCCCGAAAGGTCGGCGATCCCGCTCTGCAAGTCAGAGTTCTCGCACCGCTGCTGCAGATGATTGGTGACGATAACCTGCTGCATCAACTGCGAGCCATTGCCGGCAACGTCCTTGCAGCGCTTCCGCCGGATTCGCGGCAGGCCTTCGAGCGAGCCCCTGTTCTGTGGACACCACTCATGGCCCGCTCCTGACCTCGCCGGCACGGCTCTTCACGGCCCGGTCACGCCCTGCCGGACGCAAGGTCGTGCATGCATGGCGGAAAGCTGCTCAATGTATGGGGTAAGGGCGTAGTTTCTGATAGCCGGGAGTTCATTCGATCATGGACGGATGAAGATCCGGTATGCCTGCTGCTATTTTTTCTTTCCCAGCTTGCGCGCAATCTCTTCAACAATCTTGGGGCGCATATCGGAGAGGACGCTGTCGACGATGCTGGCGATCTCGGGATCGGAATCGAACGAACCCGCCACTTCTTCCGGCTTGCTCTCGGCACCAGCGGCGACCGCCATGGCAGCCCTATCCTCGGGAATAGAGTCTTCCGATTCCTTCACGGACGCCTCCGCCGGGTTGTCCGTCTTCGAACCTCGGGTCTCGCGGATCTTTCTCCAGCTGGCCCATGCGGCGGCCGTTTCCGTTTCTCTCTTTGCCATTTCGTCTGACCCTCCTGCCCTCGATGTACTGGAAACCGGCACCGGCTCCGTGGATGCTTCCTCCGACTTCGATTCCTCTTCGTGCCTTTCGGCTTCGGCCACTGGCTCAGGAGTCGCTGACACCGGGGCGGCCGGTTCTTCCTGAGTTCGTTCGGATTGAGGCTGATCTTGGGGCACAGCAGCTTCGGCCGTTGTCTCCGAGGCTACGGCTTGCTGCGCTAATTCTGCCCCTTTTGGCTGTTCCTCAACTTTCGCTTCGATCTTTTCCTCGACCTTCGGCTCAAATTTCTCTTCAGTCTTTTCTTCGATCTTCTGCTCAGGACTGGCTTCTGCATCAGGTGCTGCCGCCGGGGACTCGAGCGCCGCGGCCTGGACAGATTTGTCCGTGATCGGTTCTGGCGAAGTTGCACTCCGTTCCGCTTCGTACTTCGCGGCGACAGCTTCCAACTCTTTCACGGCGGCGCTGATGGCTTCCGTCGCTGCCACCGAAACCGCGGCCAGAGGCTGCGCTACTTCAGGCGCTGGTATGGCCGGAATGGAAGCAGCGGCTTCCGCAACTGGAGGTTCCACGGTGACGACGGGTGCTTCAATCGTTTCAGTGACTGCAGGTTTCGCCTCAGCAGTCACCGACGTGATTACAGCATGACCGCCTTCCGCGGCTGCAAAAGCTGCGTACGCCTTCTGCATTTCCTGCTCGAGCGAAACTGCAGCCTCGTCGGGAGCAACCGCTACGGCTACAGCGGTCCAGCGCGACGGCGAGGCGGCTGAGTCGGCGGCTACCGCCATGGTCACGGGTTCCTGTGTCGGACTTGCGGCGCCATTCGTACCTGTTCCATTTCCCGGTATTGGAAAGTGTACCGCCATCATTTGCGTCTCCAGGCCCATCATGGCGGTCATAGCGTCCGCCTGGGTGGAGACAATTTCTGGCCCGGTACTCTTTATCTCAATCTTGTCGGCTGGCTGTTGTTCGGCGAACGTCGCGGGAGGCGCGGCAGCGGCTACTTCCGGCATTGGTGCGGACTCGGGCGGCCGAACTTCTACTTTTTCTTTCTGGGGCTCTTTGCTCTCCGGCTTCGCAACCTCTGCAACCTCAACTTTGGGAGCCTCGCTCTCGGTAGGCACAGTGACAGGCATTTCCGCTGGAGGTGCTGGCGATCTCTCCTCCACAACCTTGCCCTTGATCTGGGCTGCTGCGGCCGCGAGCGCCGCGATCTCTTCGGGGGTAACGTCTTTGGGCAAGCCCTCGGGCGCTAAAGCGCCAACGTTGACGTTGGCTTCTTCCGCCGGCGAAGCTGGGACGCGCATGACCTGGACGGGCATCGGCTCAACCACCGTGTGCGTGATCACCGTCCGCAGATCTTTGTTAACCGCGTTGTAGATCGCTGGATCGTCGACATTCTCTTCCGGCGGCTTTTCCTGCTTCTTCTTCGACGGAAAAGCGATGCGCCTCTTCCATCCCGTATCGTCTTCCTCGATGGCCATCGTCTTGTCGTACCGGCCCTCTTCGAGCGCCGCCGTGGCGCGGGCAAAGCGTCCCGGTTTCGAGGAGTCTGCCCGCGGCACAACCTTGTCTTCCAATTTGCTCAGGGCGCTCAGCAACTCGCTGGCTTCAAAGGGTTTGACGATAAAACCATCGGCGCGCACGCGCTTGGCTTCTTCCGGCTTGAAAGGTTCAAGTTTTCCGACTGTGAGCAGAACCGGAATCCGTGAGGTTTCGCCCACTTCCTTGAGGCGCTGGCACACCTCTAACCCGCTGTAGCCGGGCATGTAGACGTCGAGGACGATCAGGTCGGGCTTCTGTTCTGCGATCTTCTTCAGGGCCGCCGATCCGTTGTTGACGGTGATGACTTCATACCCCGCGTCCGCGAGGATTTTCCGCCCCATATTCTGGGCGGTCACGCTGTCGTCGGCGAGCAGTATCTTCCTGGCCAAAGGTTTCCTCTGAAGAGGGGAGATACCGCGAAGGTAACCTGTGCCTCAACCTAAGTCAATGATCCTGAAGGGAAGTAACACGTTACCAGTGGTCAGCACCTTGTGCGTAGGGACATTCGCCTCGGCTATCTGACGCAGCGCGGTCGTTCCAGTTAACATGAGAGCGGTATGAGGGATCTCCAGACTGCAGCTCAGTTCATCGAGCAAGGTCCGTGGGCCATTCTCGGTTTCTTATGTCTCGGATTCTCGGGTTTACTGTTCTTTCGAATGCGCGTGAAACTGGGCTCCATTGGAGAGTCGCCTCGCGGTTACAGTCTCCCTCTCGGATACTGGTTCAAAGTTTCCCGAATGTATCTGAAGAATGCTGAAGCGCAGGGCTGGCCGCAATTTCCTGCCTATGCAGGGTGGGGGTGCGCTCCGTTAGGATTTATCCTTATCGTCGTCGGAATTGCCCGCGTGTAAATACCATTTGCGACCTCTCAAGTACATGCGCGGCCGAATTGACAATCTGCCCCCTAAAACGGATTAATCTTCTTCAGCCCCTTCTTCTTCTTTCGCTTGCTGCTCGAAAGGTCCTGATCGCTGGCCGGAGTCGAGTCATCGGCCTTCGACGCGCTGCTCGAGGACGGCTGGTTCTGAATCTCATTCACTTGATTCGGCGGTGGCAACGATGTGTCTGTACCCGAATCCGTGGGCTTCAACTCGTTCGGATCCGATGGGGCATTCGGTTTGAGTTCATTGGGATCTGGCCCCGCCGATGTTCCAGGCGGTGTAGCCGCCGGGGGCGCACCGAACGGCGCATTGGGGTTGACCTCATTTCCTGTGGGCGGAGCGCCACTCGCGCCGGGCTGGTCTGGCTTTACAACTTCCACTCCCACTTTGTTCCCACCGCCGCCCCCAGCGGATTCCATGAAGGCTCTCGCCTCCTCTTTCTGCACGGTGACCGCGCTAATGGGTTCGGCCTCAACCAGGTTCGGCTCGCCCACCGCGGTGGCACGCGAGACGTCCGGACCCTTCTTGATCAGGCTCATCATCTGGCCCATCATCGTCATTTGTCCGCGGCTCTCGATCTCAGCTCGGTTCCGAGCCACAGCGGCCTTGGTCGGACGAGGCACCGGTTCGTGGAGTGCTTCCAGCCGCTTCTTTGCATCTTCCGAGCGATCCATCAGCGGATAGCGCGTGCGGATGCTCGAATATTCCTTGGCAGCTTTCTTCGAAAGTTCTCCGGTGGCGCGGGCCTTGTCCGCCTCCCTCATGCAGCCTCGCGGAAGATTGTTGACATCACAAGTCGTAGTCTTGCGGATGCGCTCCATCTGGCCTTCGTAGTTCTGTCCCAACAGATAAAGCGCCTCGTCCGCCCGGCTGTATAGCGGATACTTTTCCACCAGGGTCTGCAATCGCGCGATCGACGCAGCGTACGACTCGCGCAGGTAGTAGAACCGTCCGATTCCGAACTCGCGGTCCGCCAGTACCTCCTGCACTTCGAGCAGCCGTTTCTTGGCTTCGGGGACGAGTTTGCTGTCCGGGTATTGCAGGATCACCTTGCGATATTCATCTTCGGCGCGCTTGGCATGGGTGTAGTCGCGATCCGACTTCTCCATCTGTTGAAAGTGGATGTTGGCGATCTTCAACTGTGCTTCAGCCGCTTCCTTCAAGTTAGGGAAGAATATCTCGAAGTCGCTGTATTCCTGTTCGGCTTGCGCCAGCGCAGCCGTCCCACCCTCGGCGTACCAGGAATCACCCACCGCCAGCTTGGCGCGGGCAATATATTCCGAGTCGGGATAAGTATTGATCAGGGTCTGCAGCGTGAGGCGCGCGACGTCAAAGCGGTTGTGATGCATCGCGTCCATGGCCTTGTCGAACAGGACCTTGTCCGGCTGCTTCGACCCCACACCGGCGAGCGGATTGACAGACTTCTTATTGGTGCAAGCGGCGGTGAGCGCCAGCAGCACACCCAGCACGGCAATCAGATGAATTCGACGCAACATAAGAGTTGGAAGTCCTTTGAGTTCCAGATTTCGCTAGACTTTCTGCAGTGCTGCTTCGGTCGCCGCCCTCAGCAGCGACTCCGCATTCTTCCTTGGATCACCGTTACCGAACACGGCGTTGCCCGCCACGAGAATTTCGGCTCCGGCGCGGACCACATCGGCCACCGTATCGAGGGCCACGCCGCCATCTACTTCGATGCGGTAGCTCCGCCCGCGTTGGCTCCGAATGTCGGCTAAACGCCGCATTTTATGCATGGTAGACGGAATGAACTTCTGCGCTCCGAATCCGGGGTTCACCGACATGACCAGCACATAATCGACAATATCGAGCACTTCCGAAAGCGTTTCGACCGGCGTCGCGGGATTGATCACCACTCCCGCCAGGCAGCCATGGCTCTTGATCAGATGCAGCGTGCGGTTCAGGTGCTGGCAGGCTTCCTGATGCACCGAGATCCAGTTCACCCCGGCGTCGGCGAATATGGGAATAAATTCATCCGGATTGTCGATCATCAGGTGACAGTCGAGCGGCAGGTCCGTCACCTTTCGCAAGGATTTTACTACCGGCGGCCCGATCGTGAGGTTCGGGACGAAATGCCCGTCCATGATATCGACATGGATGACCTGGGCTCCGCCCGCCGCGGCGGCACGAACCTGTTCGCCGAGCCGGGCGAAGTCCGCGGAAAGAATTGACGGTGCCAGTTCGATCAAACCCGGGCCTCAGAACCGTCGCTGGTCGTTTGTCGTTGGTCACTGGCTTTTCGAGCTTCGGTTTTTGCCAACGACTATCGACGAACGACCAACGACTGGATTGTGGAAATTCTAACACGCGGAATCCGTGACCCCTGCGGAGTTCTTGTCGCATGTTAACCTCGTCCGGCGTGTCTTTCCTGCCACAATTTGCGCCCGCTGCTTATTCTGTGACTGCCGTCTTCCTCTGGGGAGCGTCCGACTTCGCCGGCGGATACGGCTCGCGCCGGGCCAATGCCTTTGTGCTCACAGCGTTCTCGCACATCTGCGCTCTCGCGCTGATGCTGGCCATTGCGTTCACTCAGCACGGAACCTTCCCCAATCGCGCCGGCATTTTTTGGGCGGTTACTGCCGGAGTGATCGGAGGATTCTCGATCGCCATTTTCTACCGCGCACTGGCCTCCGGACACATGGGACAGGCTGCACCGATTGGCGCGCTGCTTGGCGCCGCCATTCCTACACTGGTCGATATTGCCCTCGAAGGAGCGCCCAGCCGCTGGTCAATCCTCGGATTCGCCCTCGCCATCCTCGCCATCTGGCTGATTGCCCGTCCCGAGGCTCAGGGAGAAAACGACGAATCCGGCCATCCCAAGGGCGTAGCCGCTGCCGCGATGGCCGGCGTCGGATTCGCCGGATTCTACCTCTGCATCCATCAGGCAACCGGCTCGCCGACATGGGTCGCCGCCATTTCCCGCATCGGGTCGTTCGTCGCCACATCGATAGCGATACTCGCGACTCGCGCCCCGCTCGAACTGAACCGTTCCGCCACCATCTTCGGTGGACTGGCCGGGTGTCTCGATGTCATCGGCGTCGCGCTATTCATCTTCGCCAGCGAGCACGGCCGCCTCGACGAAGCCGTAGTGATTACGTCGCTCTACCCGGCGATCACGGTTCTGCTGGCGCGGATCGTTCTGAAAGAACATTTCAGCCGTTGGAAGTTCGTAGGATTGCTAGCGGCCTTGGCAGCAGTGCCGCTGATCGCAGCCGGATAGTTTTTTCTCTTCTCGATACTCGCAACTCGGCACTTGTAACTGCTAGCATCGCATCGTGCCATTACTCGAAATCCGGAACCTCGTCAAAGTTTTCTCGCGGGATATCCGCGCGGTCGATGACGTCTCCCTCGACATCCAAGCTGGCGAGACCCTTGGCCTGGTCGGCGAATCCGGATCAGGTAAGAGCACGCTCGGACGCCTGATCCTGCGGCTGATTGAGCCCACCTCCGGCAGCGTTCACTTCGAAGGCCGCGACCTGCTCGCCGCCAGCTCCCGCGAAATGCGCCGCCTCCGCCGCGACATGCAGATCATTTTCCAGGATCCTTTCGCCTCCCTCGATCCCCGTTACCGGGTGGAAGACATCATCGCCGAGCCGCTGCTTGTTCATGGATGGTCGAATGCTTCAGGTGAGAAGGATTTATGTGGGGACAGCCGGCCTCGGCTGTCCGGTCGAGCGAAGCTCGACTTGCGCTCGGGAGTCGCGGAACTGCTGCGCGCCGTGGGCCTCGACGAATCCGCCCGCCTGCGCTACCCGCACGAATTTTCTGGCGGGCAGCGCCAGCGCATCGGCATCGCACGCGCCCTGGCTTTGCGGCCGAAGTTCATCGTCTGCGACGAACCGGTCTCGGCCCTCGACGTCAGCGTCGGCGCCCAGATCATCAACCTGCTCGCACAACTGCAGCGCGACTTCGGCCTGACTTACCTCTTCATCTCGCACTCTATGCCCGTGGTGCGCTATCTCGCGACACGAATCGCGGTCATGTATAAGGGGAAAATCGTAGAAGTTGGCGATACAGACCTCATTACCGGGAATCCGGTTCATCCCTATACGCGCAACTTGCTGGAAGCCACTCCGGAACTGCAGGCGTAAAGCCCGGTGGCGCCGGCATCCAGCCGGCTGTCGGGGAGGCGTCTCGCCTCCCCAGCCCCAGAAGCAAGCATTCTCACGCAGATCCTGCAACCAAATTGCCCCGGCGCAACTCTATGTCTCTTTGGAAAGTAACGAAGTGGCGACCTTAAACTCGACTTCTTTCGCAATCTCGACTCAGCAATCCGATACTTCGCTCCGCCCCTCGGCCGAATTGACGATTGGCTTTGCCGCCATCCTGGTTGTGCTGTGGCTGCCTACGCGCGAACAGCTGATTTTTGGCCCCATCGCCCTGCTCAGCCCGCTGATCCTCGTGCTGCTGCAAAGGCCGACGCTCAGCGAACTCGGGCTCCATTGGCGCGGATTTGCGTCTTCTCTCTGGATTCTGCCCGCCGCCGCGGTGGTAGCGGCCGCTGGCATTCTGCTGGCACGAGCCGCGGGTACGTTCCACGAACTGTACAAGCCTGACCTCGCTCACGTTGGCGGATACGTCCTCTGGACGATCTACCAGCAATTCCTGCTGCAGGACTATTTCATGCCGCGCCTGGCGCGAGTGCTGAATACGGACGCAGCCATCGCATTCGCGGCTGTTCTATTCGCCATGGCGCACTTGCCCAATGTTGTCCTCACCGTGGCGACTCTGGTGTGGGGAGCTGTCTCGTGTGCCTTGTTCCGCCATTGCCGCAGCGTCGTTGTGCTTGGGATAACGCAGGGTCTGCTGGGATTGTGCTTCGCCGTCTGCGTCCCCGACGCATACCTGCACCACATGCGCGTAGGACTGGGCTACTGGCACTATCATCCGACGGTCGCGGGACACTACGCCGGATATAGCGGCAAGTGACCTGCTCCTAGAACCACAGATACCACAGCCAGTCGACAAACGTGTGCGTGATCGCCGATGCGGGCACACGTCGTTGCTCTCTCCAGGCACGCCCGTAGAAGATCCCTGCGATCGTGGCGAGTAGCACATAGCGCCAATTGAAGTGCGCCGACCTTTTATTGAAGTGGGACAAACCGAAGAGCATCGACGCAATCAGCAACGCCGCGCGACGTCCGACGCGCCGCTCTAGTAAATTCTGCACCCAGGCGCGGAAGAAAAGTTCTTCCAGCAGCGCGACAAACACAAAGATCCCGACCCAGCTGATCAGCGCTCTGCCCACGGGCGGGAAGTTCTTGTGAGGACGAATGAATTCCAGAGCCAGTCCAAGCGCTATGACCACCGGCGCGAAAAATACGAGTTCGCGCAGTCCGGTCTTCCAATCGCTCCAATGGAAATGAAAATCGAATCCCGTGCCGCTCAGCCGCCGTATGCCGAGAAATCCGTAGAGCCCGGCGTCGAGGAGGAGCAGGTTCCCCAATCCCCGAAGCCCTGCGGGCCACGCGGCATCGAACCATCTCAGGTCGACGGCCAGCCCAAGTGAAAGGAGGATCAGTGCATCGCGCCAGTTACCGTGTTGCTCGGGATCGACCACCGCGGCCTGCCCCAGTAGCCATGCGATCAGAACCGGCAGCAGGCAATACAAGGCCATCCATTGCCAGCGCAACATGTGCTGCGACGCCGCCAGGACCACGTAGGGAACAGCCAATACCGCCGGAGCCGTGCAGCGCACGACCCGCGGCCAGCGTCCGACAGCGTTGGATATGCGCTCAGCGGCTAAGCCAAAAGCGGCTGCTGGCACAAGTTCCGCCACCAGGACTGCGATCACAACCGGTGTCGCGTTCGACATCGTCACTATCTTACCGGGCGGCGGTTACCGCCCGCGCAAGAGCGAACTATCAACGCGACACCGGCGCCCCTGAAACTGCGAGGGGCAAAACCCTACTGAGCAGGACGGACCACAGCCAGTTACATCTCGGCCCGGCGCGCCGTTCTCCGGCAATCCGACAAAAGTCGCCGAATTCCTGGCTACTTGGGATAGTGACGCAGACGTGCCCTTCGTTACGCCACTCTCAAGGAGCTTTTCCTGTCGTTTGGGGACCGCTTGTCTAGACGCCAAGCCCCGGCTAGAATTCCTTCGAATCCTTGCCAGGAGGCACTCATGGCCGCTGCTCCTCTTCCTCCCGTCGCGTCGTCCCCGGCCCCCGAAGCCGCGCCGCTGTCGGAAGGTTCGCGCATCATCAACACGTTCATCGCTCCCTCGAAGACGTTCACCGACCTGCGCCGCAGCGCCATGTGGTGGGCGCCCTGGCTCTTGATTTCAATTTTCTCGGTCGCTTTCATTTTGACCATCGGGAAGCAGATTGGATTCGACCAGGTCAGCAAGAATCAGATTGAGCACTCGAAGCAGGCTGAGCAGTTTGACAAGTTGCCGCCCGATCAACAGCAACAACGGATCCAACTTTCCGTGAAGATTTTCAGAGTCTTCGCTTTCGGCAGTCCCGCGTTTATCTTGTTGTTCACGCTCATTTCCACGGTCACGCTCTGGGCCACATTCAAAGTCGGCTTTTCAGCGGATACTACATTCAGTCAAGCGTATGCAATTGGGATGTATGCCGGCCTTCCGGGAATCATTGGGGCGATTCTCGGGATCATCTCACTATTTGCAGGAGTAAACCCCGAAGGCTTCGATATCAACAATCCGGTCGGTACAAACCTTGCCTACTACCTCGACCCGGATACGACCGGCAAGTTCCTTCGTGGAATGGCATCTTCGATCGACCTGATCACGATTTGGTCGATCGTACTTATCGGCATCGGATTTGCCTCTACCAGCAAGGTGAAGCGTTCGACGGCCATCATGGTGGTTGCCGGCTGGTATCTCCTATATAAACTTGTCAGTTCGGGACTTGCGTCTTTAGGCTAGATTTTCAGAACTCGACTCTGACACTGATCGCTTTGCCTATCGTAGCCATGCTGGCTGCGGAGTGCGCTGGCGGATTGGCGACAAAACGCCTTCGCCCAATTTCTCCGCTCCAGAATCGTCGGCGGCTCGTAAGTCTTTCCTCGGGCCAGACGCTTCTCTTCGCGGCGCGTGCTCCACAACAGAATTGGACCGAGCACCGCGGGCATCAGGCGCGAGACGACTCCTGACTCGCGCTTAAACTCCTCACGCAGTGCGCCAATCTGGTCGCTGACTTTCACGTCGACTTTCAGAACTGGCGTTCCATCGCCCAAAGGGCCGAACTATAGACGCCGTTGAGCTTGTGCATTTCGCGGGTACGGGTAAAGCGTTCACGAACGCGCGGATCGGGCCAGTCTTTGTAGCGCTTCCATCCGGCCAGCAGCGTGCGCGAGATGCGGTACAGACTTGGGCCATTGACCTCGAAGTCGCGCCAGAACGCCCAATCCAGAAATCGCTTGGAGTCGTCACGCGAGCTGGCTGCGTGCTTGAAATTGAACTTGAATTGGCCGTGAACGTCAGCGTAGTCCACGTCGCGCAGCATGCGTCCTTCTTCCGACATCTGCTGATACAGAGGCGTGCCGGGCACAGGCGTGTACAGCATGAATTGATGAAAGTCAGTGTCGTGGGAAAGGGCGTGCTCAATTTCGGCGATGATGTTGTCCGGGGTGTGGTGCTCGAGCCCGATGATGGTTGATCCCTGCACGCGAATGCCGTGCTCGCGGAGTTCGCGCGTGAGCTGCCGCGTGTCGGTGCCCTGCAACTTGTTGTAGCTGGCCTGAGGCGATTCGAGGCCCATCCAGAGCCATGAGACTCCGAGTTCGACCAGCTCCTGCATGGTGTATTTGCCAATGGCGTTGGCGGAGGCAAAGACCGACATCGACCACGACTTCTGCCCTTCCTTCATGCGCTCCAGCAAGCGCATGGCGCGCTCGCGATGCAGCAGGAAGTTCTCGTCCATGACAAAGAAGGATTGCACCTTGAGCTCAGTTTCCATTTGCTGCATGACTTCAAACAGCTCGTCCCCGCTTTGGAAGAAGTTGACGAAATTTCCCTTGCCTCCGAAGAAAGCGGATGTCGTGCAGAAGTTGCAGCCCATGGGACAGCCGACGGACGGGATGATAGTTGCCGCGGTCGCTCCTTTGCGTTCGGGCAAGCGGACGCCCATGATGCGGGTGCGCATGCCGGAAACGATGGCGGGATGCCGGATGGGCCCGTTCCGGTCTTCACCCAGGTAGCGTCGCATCCAGGAAACGCCCTCGCCGCGCACGATGTGGTCCGCATCGATCATCTTGTCGACGCCGGGTATGGCGGCGATATGGCCGCCGATCACAATCGTCGAGTTCGGCGAAAGCTTGCGGATCATGCGGCACATTTCACGCACTTTGGCGATGTTCACGATGATCGAGGAGATTCCGATGACGTCGTATGGATGCGCGGTGATCTCGCGCTCGAAATCGTTTCGAGTAGGGAAATCAAGAACGGTGCAGGGCGCGGAAATATTCGCCTGGATCAGCATAATGCCCCAGGAGCGATGGAACATGCGCAGCGAAAAGCTGCCCTGCGCGCTGTGACCTGATTGTGATAGAGCTCCATCGGATTGATGGAGCGGCTGCCGAACTCGTCGTCTCGCGCGTACGGGCCGAAAACCGAACTCAGCAGGATGCGGGCCTGCGTTCCTTTGGGATGTTTTTCAACGTGGCTGGAACTCGTGACGCTCGGGGCATGGATTTCCACTTCTTGTCATCATCCGTTTCCCCCCACATGCCGTTACTGTCATCGTAGCTGTCATAGGCCGCTCGGGAACCGCCTTGCTGAAGAAAACACAAAAAGATTACAAAGTCCGGGGATCGGTAAAAAGCGGAACATGTAGTCCCAGACGCCTTCGTCCGGGGTTGCGCGCGTAGCGCGCAATCACGACTGTCGATGGCGGGCTCTGGTGAAATGGATCCCGGCTACTGCCGCGCCTCGCTCCGCTCGGCGGGGCGGACGAATGCGTCCGCCCCCACACAAGAAGGTTCCCGGCAGCCCAACTTGAACCTCAATCGACTTCTAGCCTAGAATCGCTTCCTGCTATGCCATCGGAGCCGTTGGAAGTCGAGGTGTTGGATCGGGGGGTGCTGAGCTTCCGCGGTCCGCTCACTATGGAGAACGTGACTCCATTCATGAACGCAGTGCGCCGCGAGAGCGCTCCGACGATGATTCTGGATTTTTCGGGTGTGCCCTACCTGGATTCTTCCGGACTGGGATCGCTGGTGAGCGCGTGCACTTCGTGCGCCAAGGCCGGACGCCGCATCGCGATCACGGGAGTCAACAAGCGGGTGCTGAAAGTATTTGAGATCACGAAGGTCGAGCAGATTTTGTTAATGTTCCCAACGTTGTCGGATGCAATCGAAGCGTTCACGAATGCAGGCACGGCGTAGCGACTTCACCGGCCTGCGTAGATCGTACTAGGCGGCGTGGCCGGGACTCGGTTTCTTCACGTGGCCGGCATTCACCGCATCGAGACGAATGCGGGTGACGCGCGCTGTTTCTTGCGCCAGATCGCTCGTGAACTTGCCGCTTTCCCCCGACATCACTTGACCTGCCGCCAGCGCGAAACGGAGCGCATCGGCCTGATCGTCAAAATACAGAACGACTTGTCCCGACATGTGTACTTCTCCCTTGGATAATCAGCCTCTAGCATGAACGCATGGCTGGAAAGATCAATCGAGCTGACGAGCACTTTCGACGAGAGTTGCGCGCGAACCTTCTCTTCATTTTCGGAGGAGGCGGCCTTCGCCAGAAGTGATTCTTTTGGTTCCGGCGAGTCTCACCAGGTCCAATTCAACGGGGTTCGCGACCGGAGCCGCCAGAGTGATCAAACTAAAGGGCCAACACATACTTCGCGAGTGGACTGATGCGAGAGAGCGTTTCCGGCTGCATGCGCGTAAGCAGGTTTTCCCCGGACTCCGCGTCGCGGCGGATATAGGCACCCTGTATGGAGCGGCGAGGCTCGGCAGAGCGATTCGCTGTGTGTCCATGCCAGACAGAGCCGTTGAATAGCATCACGGAACCCGCTGGAGCGCAGGCCAGAACTTGCGCTGGATAATCTGCCTTACGGTCTCGGTCTCCAAGAAGCTCCTGTGGAATCTCGGACCACAGGTGTGAGCCAGGCACAAATCGAGTCGCACCGTTGTCGTCTCGGAACTCGTCGATCATGAATATGAAGCCGACCATCGTCCAACCGCGACTGTCGCGCTCGTAATCGACATGGAGATCCTGGGCGGGTGATCTTGGCCGCAATGTCCGAGCGTGCATCGTGCTGAGCCTGAACGGTGTGCCGATGATGTGACAACAAGCCTTGAGAACTGGCGAATGCAGGTACAGCTTGTCGAACTCTGGGCCGCGATTGACAAAATCGCTGACTCGAGTCGTCGAACTCCCAACCTTGACATCATTGGAAACGGCATCATTTACAGCTGCGTCATAAGTTGCTACCAACTGAGGGAGGTCATCGGCTGGCACTGGGCCCGGAATGATGGTAAAGCCAACCTCGTCTAATTCCTGGCGACTACTGGCAGAGAGATCAAAGCCATTCATCTTGCTCCAGAAATCCGGCATTAGCAGGCCTCCTCGCCATCGCCTGTATCTCAGCAAGATAGCGAAAGCGTGAGACAACGAAAATAGGATTCGCCTTGCGCAGCTAGGCGAGGTTGCGGCCTTGATTTATCATGCGGTAATCCCCATGACGCGCGCGCTCGCCATTTGCCTTTTACTTGTATCGACAGCGCCGTCTCTGCGGGCCAACGACAAGGCCGTTCTTGGTTCCTGGGAAGGGGACTCGAAGTGCATGGTTCCCGATTCTCCTTGCCATGATGAGCACGTGCTCTACCAGATTGCAGAGGATAAGAAAGATCCCTTTCAGCTGAATCTCGACGGCTACAAGATTGTCGAAGGGGCGCCGGAATTCATCGGAACTCTGGCTTGCCACTTTGAATCGAAGACCGGGGCGCTGAGTTGCACTTCGAGCACTAAGGACAAGGACGACTGGGAATTCCATGTCATGGGCGATGCCATGTCAGGGAGGCTGATGATTGAGGGCAAGACACTGTACCGCCGCATCGCCCTCCGTAGGGTCCCGAAATAGGTCATGCCTGTTCTGATTTCCATGCTGCGTGGCGTTAACCTCGGTCCCCATAACCGGATCAAGATGGATGCGCTGCGGGCGGTGTATGAGTCCCTGAAGTTCGAGGGTCCGCGGACCTACGTGCAGAGCGGTAACGTCATCTTCCGGACGAAAGAGAAGAACACCAGCCAACTGGCGGCAAAAATTCGGACGGCTATCGAAAAGAAATTTAAATGCAGCCCGGAGGTGATCCTCCGTACGGCCGAGGAGCTACGCAAGGCCATTGCCGCGACACCTTTTGCCGATCGTCCCAACCTGGAGCCGGGCAAGATTCTGGTGACTTTTCTCGCCGCCGCGCCGCCACTCGAAGCGCAAGCTGGCTTCGACAAATTCAAGGATTATCCGGAGGAAGTGCATCTCAAGGGTCGCGAGCTCTATATTTATTTCCCGAATGGAGCGGGAAGATCCAAGCTTCCGTGGTCCGCGGTTGAGAAACTGCTGAAGGTGACAGGCACGGCTCGCAACTGGAACAGCGTCAAAGCCATGCTCGAGATCGCCGAGGAAATGGAAGGCCAATGAAGATCAAAACCATCCGAGTAGGGCTGGCCCTGGCAGTTCTCCTTTTAAGCGTGCGCGTAGTGGACGCTCAAGAACATCGAATCACCGCACGGGAACTGGTGACGCAGATTCAAAAGCAAGTTGGTGTCGAGTGGAAGACGGACACGGTTGACACGTTCAAAGCCGGAAATCCGGACACCCCAGTCACCGGCGTTGCCGTAACCATGATGGCGACCATGGACGTTCTGCAGCGCGCCTCCGCCAAAGGGTGGAATTTCGTGATCACCCACGAACCGACATTCTATGCGCATCTGGACACACCAGAGGGGATTCCGGAGAGCGATGCGGTGTGGGCGGAGAAGCGGGCGTTTATCGAGAAGCACGGAATGGTGGTCTGGCGTTTTCACGATCACTGGCACATGCGCAAGCCGGATGGGATCGAGGCCGGGAACGTGCACGCGCTGGGATGGGAGAAGTTTCAACGCGCCGATAACCAGTATTTGTTCGTGATACCGGAAACAACGGTGAAGCAGTTGGCGAGACAAGTTAGCGAGAAACTCGGATCGTCGGTAGTGCGGGTCGTTGGCGACCCCGACCTGAAAATCACGAAGGTGGGATTCAGCCCTGGGGCAGCGGGATCGGAGCGTGAGATTCGCGCGCTGGAACAAGACGATGTCCAAGTGCTGATGGTGGGCGAGACGCGGGAGTGGGAGACGGTCGAGTACGCCTCTGACGCTGTGACCGAAGGTCGAAAGAAGGCCCTCATCGTCATCGGACATATACCCAGCGAGCAACCCGGGATGGAGGAGTGCACGCGCTGGCTAAAAGGTTTTGTGAAGGACGTTACCGTCGAATTCGTGCCGGCCAAGCAGCCGTTCTGGATACCCTGAAAGGGGGCGGCCCGACGCGAGCGAAGACCTGCGAGATTTGATCTCTATCGCGGAAGAGCACCAGGCAGCCACTCGCGATACCCGCCGTGCCCATACAGGATATAGGTTTCCAGTCCGTTCGGATCGGTAATCTGATTCTCCCGGATCCTCCCGTCGTCCCGAAAGTAGTGATATTCAAAGCTCTGGCCGTTCTGCATGGTTTGGCGCTTGATGTATCCGTCGACAAAATACTGATTGGTTAGCACCGGCTCCGCTGTTCCATGCGAGGCTGTAAGCAGCTGTCCCTTGTCGTCGTAGGTGTAATTGTCTTCGGAGCCATCCGAGGCTGCAGCTCGAGTCAGACTGCCTTTATCGTAGTCATACTCAACAGTTCGTCCCGTTGAAGATGTGATTTGGCGAATCCGGTGCTCGGAGTCATTCTGAAAGTGCAGCCAGTTGCCCGAGGGACTGGTTATCTCCAACAGAGACCCGAACGAGTCCCGCTTCATTTCATATTTGTGTCCGTTGGGATCGGTGAAGCCGGTCAACACAGTTACATATTGCGGCAGAGCGTCGGGCCGGTAAGGAAAGAAATATGTCCATCCATCGGTGGTCTTGACCCGCCATGAATCTGCGGAATAAATGGCTCTGGTAAATCTCTCGCGGTGTCTGTGGTCTGGTTCGTAAACGAAGCCATGCTCTCCACTGACAAAACCTTTGTGAACAAAGTGGATGCGATATCCGTCCGCCATGATTAGATCGACGGCCACTCCCATCTTGCCTCCCAAAAACATATCAAAATCATTCGAACCGCCAATTCCAAAAGACCGCGAGCGGTCGTCCTGGTTTCGATACACGCGGGTGAACTGCATCGCGGGCTCGTCGAGGAAGATGAATTCTGCCTTATGTTGCTCAAAAAGCCCTACGTCTAAAGCGACCGAGAACACTTGGGCGCTGGTGTCCGGCAAAGCGGTTGCGGACCAGGTTCGTCCCCATAGAGGAGGCCTGCCACCGATGTCGTAGATAGTTACAGCTGGAGACCCATACTCAATGAAGGGATCCCACTGCCTTTCCTGGCCGATGATCCGCCCTCCCATTTGGTCAATCTCTCGGCCGGTCAGAACGCCGGCGCTGAGGAGGCTTGTGTAGTCGTTACTCATTGGGAGACCGAAGTAGAGCATGGTTATGTTTTTGGTGAGAAGTTTCTGCAAACGAGAGTTAAACCACTCGGGATTGCGCCTCTCAAGAAACGCGAAAGGATGCACTCGAGCCGATGAAATCACCGCGAAATGCCCCTTTGAGCGCATGTTCTCCGCATAACTCCATCCCAGGCTCGGGATGTTCATGTCTTTTGAAGTTACGGCGATCATCAGAGCCGCAGGGTCCCGGGCTAGTTCCGGATATTTGTGGACAAGAAATTCATCGGTGCACTTTTCGGCATCAAGCTGATTGCGGGCATGATCAATCAGGCTGGAATCCAATGCTATGCCTGGGAGGACCGTCACTTCGATTCCAAGCTTCGACTTGTAGTAAGAGGGAGCCCAGTCCAGGGACTCGGTAAGTCCAACTGGAACGAGATAAACTCTTTTTGCTGGAACTTTTGGAAGCGAGAGCGGATGGACCGGAGTGAGGTCGACTCGCTCTCTGCCATCAGCCGACTGGAAGACAAGTCGAGTGTAGTCCCAAACGCCATTCACCTGATTTGCGATTCCGTAAAGATTTCCGCGCCCGCGAGTTCCTGAGAGTGGGACGGACCATTCGGCGAATTCTGCCCCTTCAAATTTCTCAAGGTGGCCGAAGGCGCGGCTTATCGGATGGATGTCGGCACCCAGAATGTTCTGCAGCTCTGGCGAGGCAGATGCGATCGATAGTGAGTTCTTTAAGACCTCAGATCGAACCAACGCAGAGTTCACGTAGTAACATCCGGCACTGACGGCGCAGACCAGCAACACCAATGGGGATAGAACGGCCAACAATGCCACTGATTTTGCTGATGGTCCCGATCTAGATCCAGGCAGCCGCCTTCCGCAGACTCGGCACGTCGACACTTCGCTCTCGGAAGGAACTCGGCAGATTGGACACACTACACCGACTAAAACATGCATCTCCTGAGTTAAAACCAAGGAAGAGAAGGTGTCGACATTACCGCAGTCCTCGCCCGGTCAGGCGGGAGAACAGGAAGCCCGCAGGCAAAATCGTGAACCGCGGCCTGAGACGCACAACCGACGTGCGGCTGTAGCTTTTCAGACTAGTGACGAGCGGGTTGCGGCGTGTATTGGAAATCAGCCAGAGCATCCCGATAGTCCAGCCGGACCTTGAGTAGTCGGAGCATGACCATACCGAGCGTGCCAGAAACCTCCGTGCCGGCTTGACGGCTGACTCGCGACATGTCGATGGCGACGATGTCAGGCACGGTCTGGCGAAGATGGCCGAAGTCCAGCATTACACGGTCGGCCACATAAACTTTCTTCACGTCTCCATTGATTCCCTTGACGTCGATTCGGGGCGCGCGGTGGACCTTGGTTATTTCTTGCGCCGTGTCGAGAGCCAGCGTGTTGTCGAACGATCCCGAGTCGAGAAGGAAAAGCTTTTCGGAACCCTCATTGACTTTGGTGGGCACCAGCAACATGTGGCCGATGCGGAAGGTCTGCACGTAGGAGTGCATCTCGGGAGCGATGTAGCGATCGAAGTAATTCGCGGTCGAGTCCTTGGATTGCGGCCCAGCACCGGACGCTCCAGAAGAGTCCTCAGCGGGTTCTTCCTCGCTGGTCTTTAGAGAAGCTTTGGCCGGCGTTTCTCCAGGTCTGGGCGGCAAGGGATTGAGGCGCAGAGTCGAGTGGGGAAAATCCATTTCGATAAGGAATTGGGAAAAAACATCAGCCCCGATGATTCCGTCATCCGTCGTTTGCAGCCGGTCCACCACATGTACCTGGCAATTCTGGAACTCCAACTTGCCGACGCGAACCGAGTTGGCGTACGTGACGTGACCCTGTATGTCGGGCTTGTCTCCGACGCCGGTCATTCGAATGTCAGACACAGACTTCAGCCCCGCCTGGCTGGCGAGCTTGCTGGTAATGAGAATTCCCGAAGCTCCCGTATCGAGGAGAAGCCTGGAATCTTTTCCGTTAATTGTCACCTGCAAACCAGTCCCCTGCACATTCCCGCTGCGCGACTGAAGCGGTATCAGATTGGTTTCGGTCGAGGTCACGTCTGAAACCATGCGGCAGCGCCCTGACTGCGCAAACTGAGACGCTTTGAGGAAGTCGAGGCGTTCCTTCAACGTTCGCCGCGTCTCGGCATCGTCATTCGTGTTTTGTCCGAGATAGTCTTCCAGCAACTTGATGCGATCGGCAGTCGGCAGCGTCAGCATCCACTCCTTCTGGATGTCCAGATCGGACGGATCAATCGCGTGGGCTCGAGTTAGCAGGATGTGCTCGCGGGCATACATGGCGGTCGAACGCGCCACCAGCGCGGCGCCGAGATAAGCTCGGGCATTGGGCGGAACGTTCGGCTGAGCCGGGGATGGAGGAGTGGTGATGACTTCGTTAAACAGCGCCCCTGCCTCCGGGATTTCACCCTGCCGGAAGAGCAGTTCTCCTTCCGCGACCTTGAGATCAGGATGGGCGGGATCGGCCAGCAGGCCCTTACGAACAGCATCATCAGCTTCGTGAACCTTGTCCTGCTTCAAGTAGCAGCGGATGATTCCAGCGTAGGCATCCCCCGAATGAGGGTCGGCCTTCAGGACCTCGTTGTATCTGGCAAGTGATTGATCGAACGAGCCCTTACGGTAGAGCGCCTTGGCGTCCAACAAGATCGTTGTGGGATCAGGCTGGGCAGTTGCGGAGGGCTTCGCTTCCTGGGCCGGAATCGTCTGAGCCAGGATCGCGACGCAGAGGATCTGCGCGGAGGTCAGAAGAAACTGTCGAACTCGCATGTTGCACGACATGGTGAATGGGTGCGGTGGAGCTGTAACGCGGACGACTAGACTGGGTAGAGCCGACATCACGAATGGGGGAACCACCTTTCGGGGTTGATCGAGAGGTAATCCGATGTTGAGGCTAAACTCGAGGCCTGCGGATCAGAAATAAGTTGGCAGACGGAGATTCCGATGATCCCGACCATCGCAACACACAGCAGAGGAAGCACCAGGTAGATACAGATGAAGAGTTCCTCACTCTCAGACAACAACTCTAAGCATCCGATAAATACTTCCTTTGGCCACTCCTTAGCCATGCCTCAGTCATTCTATCCCACCGAAGTTACTATCGAGAACAAGCTGCGGCACTCAAACTCTGGGGGCAATGAGCGCTTCTATGGATATTACGTTAATCGTCGGCCCTCGTTCGTCTAAACTGTTGGGGAACATGGAATGACTTTACCCAACGAGATTTACAGTCCCGTAGTCGCCACGCGGACAACATTCCCTGGAAACGGCTCGCAATTTTGCTACCTTCGGACGGGCCGCGCCGCTCTTGATAATCACGAACACCATTGATTCTCTCAGGGCAGATCAATCTTTTTGCGCGACGGCATTGCCCTCTTGGAAGGACATAGACTGTAAAAGTCGGCATAGTGTTCGGCTGCGCGTTGAGCATCCGCAGCAGTCGGATACGGCTGGATGCCGATTTTCCAACTGTCTGCTGCCACTTTGCCTGCGTTTACCCAGATAATCCAATCGTCTCCTAAGGAATGCATGCTAGCTGCCACATTGCTCTCGTAGCGGCAATGGAGTGTGAAACTGGACTGAGCTGCTCCACTTTCATCGGAGCAAACAGCGTTTGGCAACCCGCTCCGGGGAGCGTGGCATCGATAACAGCCGAGTGAAACTGCCAAACAAACCATCGCAATCAAAAGTCGGGCGCTCATTCTCCGTGAGAGCTTAACCCTCAATGGGCTTGAGCAGCAACTTGGAGAAATTGAACCCGTTCTTGAGTTGTGTGTGGGTTCGCGGGGCGGAAGGCGGTTCCGGGCCAACTGTCGTAAGCAGAAAATATTGCACTGATCGTGCCCCGGCCAGTGGTCTTGAGTGTAATCGTGTTTACAACATTCGCGGCTTTTGTTTGGTAGGCAGAGATTTACTCCGGCGACGAAGGAAATTCTTTTTCAACGGTCAGAATGCTTCCCGTTACTCAGATGGTCACCAATCTCCTTCTGTATCAGGTAGCCCCCAAGGAAGGACACCATAACGAACCAGTAAGCAGAGACGCTCCCAACGAAGAAAATCGTGCCACCCGGTTGTTGCATGAAAACGGTTTTCGACAGTCTGAGTCAGGAAAGGCTCCCCCGGAGCAAGGAGGGCCGTTATACAATTGCCGCAGTTTCGGACCTAATACTGAATGGCGTATCCACATCGACAATATGCCGGAGGAAATATGCGACGTCTAGCGATTTGGATTTTCTTACTGGCTGTTGCTTGTTTGTTGGCAGTTGCCAAGGATCAGCCCTTCCAAGTCGTTTCCTGGCCCGATCCCGGGCAGCCTGTTCTTCGTTTTGCCTTTTCGAAGTTCAAGGACGTAGGAGGTGGAATGGGGAAGGAGCGCACGTACATCAGTGACGTAGAGGCTCTCAACCTTTCAGATAAGACCATCAGTGGTGCAAGTTTTTCGTTCTATGTGTTCGACAAAGGCAAGGCAAGAATCGGTGAGGGCTACATCAATCTAACGAACATCTCTGCTGGCGAAACGGTCAAGTTTCAAGTAACGATCGCCGCATCCGGTTCCCCGAACTCCGTAGCCGTATTAACATCAACCAGTGCGCCGCGCACGGTATCTATTACGGTAAACTCCGTACCACAAGGGGCGGTTCTAACGGTGGATGGTAAAGCAGCGGGGACCACCCCCAAACTTATGGACGTCGGAATCGGGAAACATATGCTCGGGTTTGAGAAGGAGGGATTCAATCCCGGGAAATTCCCGCTCGAAATCACTTCCCACGATGCTTCCGGAGGAAGCGTAAGTTATGAACTGGGTAGTGCCGCACACGACACGATCGAGTTAAGGGATGGGTCGGTTCTGACGGGAGATTTGGTTTCCGTTAGCGGCATGCAAGTGGAAGTACGAATTGGAGGGAATGCACAAACTTTCGACCGCAACCAAGTAAAACGCATTCTGCTGACGGAGCGCGCCCCAGCATCGAACTAAAGACTTTGAATAGTTGACGCAATATCGCGTGGCTGTTGAAAAACTCCATCTTCCACCCAAACAGCCAAAATTTGGGGGATACAAAATACCTAGAAAATCGAGAAAGTCGTTTGTAGGGCATCCTAACGCAAAGTTTTTTCGATCACTTT
>Ga0222749_10000290_pt1 | contig 31761 bp, 28 predicted proteins | sample IncBWH2Mmetat_FD_197234 | JGI IMG/M metagenome (GOLD analysis project Ga0222749, IMG submission 197234) | Metatranscriptome of lab incubated forest soil microbial communities from Barre Woods Harvard Forest LTER site, Petersham... | ecosystem: Environmental > Terrestrial > Soil > Temperate... | reverse complement strand
CGACGACCTCACCGTTCCCGCCGACGCGCCGCCGCTATTCATGGTGCAAGCCGATGACGATAAGACCGTGCCGCCGCTCGAGCACAGCATTCATTTATATGAAGCCTGGAAAAAGGCAGGAATCTCAGCCGAGCTGCACATTTATTCCCGTGGTGGCCACGGATTCGGTATGCACAAGAAGGGCCTGCCCGTAGACACCTGGCCCGACCGGTTTCGCGATTGGCTTGACTTGCAGGGCTTGCTGAAGCCGGCCCACTAGGGCTGTTTCCCGCAAAACTCTTAGCCATGGGTGAGCGAAACGACAAGTGATATCACAGTGATATCAAACCCTGATTTCCCGCACATTGTGTGTCATCATTCTTGTCAGCATTTCAGAATGTCGGATTTATCGATGCCCGCAAAAGTTATGTCCTATTGCGTCGCCTGCGGCGCACGGTGGGAGCCCCCCGGCTTTAGCCAGGGGGTAAGGTTCTTAGAATTTTGGGCTTGAGTCCCGGCTTTTTTGGGTAGGGACATTTATTTATGCACGCATCAATAACCCCTGTCTTTGAAAATCAGAAAACAAGTACTCAGTCTCGATACCGGCACTCAGAACAAGGGCTGCAATATGCAGCTTTTGAGAACGCCGCCTGATACCCGGCCTGACTCAGCTAGTGCCCGCCGCAGCCACGACTTTCCCCAGTAAATACGCGGCGATCATGCTGTTTCAGAGGTTCAAACTACTTGCTAGCAAGTGGGGGAGGGGGGCGACTTTGCGGTACAAGTCAGACCTTACTAGAAAAGTAACTGGCCCAGAAAAAGCAACCGCAAAAGTCCTTCGCTCACGACGCCAGGCAGAAGGCCACAATCGTATTCCCGCTCAGGCCGCTAGTTTGCTCTATTTCCTGTGCCAAGGCAGATTCCAGATCATTAGGGTCGGGATGCATCTCGCAGGCTGCAATTTCCTCGTCTGTCGCTCCTCGGAAGCAAAGTTCGCAAACACCTAATCCAGATTCCGAGCGCACCGGCGGTCCAAAAACCCGGCAGGTCATAGGCCGCGCTTCGTAGAGTTCACAGGTTCCCGTTTGAGGATCGAGAGCGGGGCAAGGTTCGTTATCTGCAAATTCAAAGAACTTTTCTGCAGCCCCGCCGCTCTTATGCAAGTCGCCCTCATACAACAAGCCTGTCACCGGATCGCCGGGGAATTCAGGTGACAACCGCGCGACGGATTCGCGTGCGCGTTCTCGCACTCGGGCGGCACGTTCAGGTGCCTGCTTCTCAAGATCGTGGAGTCCTTGCTGCAGCCGGGCAGCGTCGAGCTGGTTGATAGGAAAGGGACCTATACAGCACTGCGTGCAACCGGGACGACAGACAAGCCAATGGCCGCTTCTCCGGGTGGCATCGGCAAGCGCCGAATCCACGATTTGGACCAAGGTATGGTCCCGAGTTGGACGAGCGCCAACCTGCATTTAAAGAGGATACTGCATCGAAGGATATCAGCAGAATGAAAAAGCACACGAGTTTCATCCGCCAGCGCGCCGCATATTAGAATTTGGAGATTGGCGAGCATACCTGGGAGCTACTTTGATCCATAAGACTTCGATCAATAAAACTTTTGATCAACAAAACTTGGGCGTCCATTGATCCAAAAATTTGATGCTTTAGTTCTCGGCGCCGGGGCCGCAGGATTGATGTGTGCCATCGAGGCCGGCAAACGTGGACGCCGCGTTGCCGTGCTGGAGCACGCCGATCGCATTGGCAAGAAGATACTCATCTCCGGTGGCGGCCGCTGCAATTTCACTAACATTGATTGCAAGCCGGAGAACTTTATCTCCGCCAACCCGCACTTCGCAAAATCTGCATTGGCCCGCTATACGCCCTCAGATTTCATCGCGCTGCTCGAAAAACATCGCATCCCCTACCACGAGAAGACCCTCGGACAGCTTTTCTGTGACCACTCAGCCCACGATGTAACTGACATGCTCGAAGCCGAGTGTCGCCAGGCGGGAGTCCAGATTTTTACCAACAGCAAAATCCGTGAGGTGCAACGCACGGATGAATTTGTGGTGCGCACAGAAACCGCCGAATTTCGTGCAGCGGTTTTGGTGATTGCGACTGGTGGGCTGTCCATTCCGAAAATCGGTGCTACTACGTTAGGTTATGACCTGGCACGCCAATTCCACTTGAAGATCCAGCCAACCAGGCCAGCACTTGTGCCGCTGGTGCTTGGAAGTGAAGATCAAAGCCGCTATTGCGATCTGACCGGTGTTTCAGCAGAGGTGATTGCCACCAGCGACCATCATTCATTCCGGGAGAAGATGTTGATCACGCACAAGGGATTGAGTGGGCCGGCAATTCTGCAAATCTCCTCGTATTGGAATGCAGGCAAGCCGATCCAGATTGACTTGGCGCCCGAGCGCGATGTTACGGCTGCGATTCGCGAAGCCAGGACCAGAAATCTCACCGCGGCGCGCTCTGCTTTTCAGCAAGTGCTGCCGAACCGGATGGCGGCGCGTTGGCTTGAGCTGCACGCACCTTCCACGTGGAGCAATCAGGCGCTCGCGCAACTTGAGCAGCAGGTGCACGAATGGAAGGTCACGCCCGCAGACACAGAAGGCTATGCCAAGGCCGAGGTCACGGCCGGCGGAATAGATACGGATGAGTTATCCGCTAAGACGATGGAAAGCCGAAAGGTACCAGGACTGTTTTTTATCGGCGAAGTGGTAGATGTCACCGGCCATCTCGGCGGCTTCAACTTCCAATGGGCCTGGGCCTCGGGCGCGGCGGCGGGCAGAGCGCTATGAAAGGGATCGCTTCAATGTGCAGCCTGGAACGAGGGTTTAATAGATCCATTGAGATCAGATTGCACTCTTTCCAGGCTTTGATGGCCAACCAGGATCAGCCCCCTGCGCGGAGCATCCAGGTCCGCAATGAGTGCCATAACAATGGAGATCATCAGCGGCGTGACCAACATCGACAACAGGAACCTTTTCCGGTGGCTGTAGCCGGAGGTCAAACATGCCAAAAGAGAGATGAACGCAAGCATAAACCAGATGGCGCCAGGCACGCGGTTCTCCCGGGCAGCAAGGCTCTCTTCACTCAAATCAATCATCTGGTTCAGTGACTGGATATACACGCTGGTGATGGCGTTCGGGGTTGACTGCGCGACCGGCAGCACCTGTTGCCATAATGCGTCTTGTAGCTGCTTCGATCGCGCTTGAGCCGCTTCTAATTCTTTTGTGTCCAGTGCGGCTACAAAAAACTTCAAACGGGCATCGGCATATTGCGCAAGCAGCTCCTGCGACTTGCTGCGGACCGGCTCAGACAGCATTTGCGCTCGCAGGCTCGCCGTCCCGATGGCGTTGGCTTCCTGGACCACTAACTGTTTACGCAGATCAAAACGGGTCAGCGACATGGGAAGCATAAAGCCAAGCAGAAGACTCAGCAGCACCACAATGCCGTCTCGCGCGCCCACGATCTGGCCATGGAATTTATCATCCACCTCCACCTTGGAGCGAAATCTCAGCCGGAATCCTGTCTCCTCCACGGCCAGCAGAAGCACAAACAGAGAGATGAAAAACCACACAGGATAATCTACAAGTCCCATTACAGAGGCGCCTTTTCCGGAGCTGCTACCGCGTGCATACGCGGGTAGCTATCCTATCGCATAGCCCTGTATTTTCGGATAAATTTTTATGAAACAGTGCGGTTTCTGATCTAAGCTTCTGTCCAAGGGCTTATAGGATGGATTTCTCTGACCAATGGTGGAGATATGCGCTCGGTGGTGTCCTCTTCACTATGGGAATCTACGGCTGTTTGGTTCCCAAGAGGAGGTTGTTCAAAATCGGGAGTGCGCGTCCTCCATGTTTCGCGAGGCCTTTGCCCCGTTGGGTCGCAACGCTGATGTCCGCGAGTGTTGCGGTCATCGGCTTATTCGTGGCCGCCTATAAGATCATTGAGCACAGGTTCTCAGATGCAGCGGCAACTCGTATGCTGCTCGTGGTTGCGATTTTGGGTGTGTCTTCCTACGGGCTGGTCCACTTGTATACCGGAATCAATGCCCGCCCAAAATCCGGTGTCGAATCCTTTCTCGCCGAGACCCAGGAGTACCGGTCGAGAGCGTTGATCAATGCTTTCGGGTCCCTGGTCATCGTGTTGTTTCTGGTTTACCTGGTGATCGCCTGGCCTTCGTAATACCCTTCAGAAAACAACTGCCGGCCTGATACGAAACCATCTCTAAATGCACCATCTAGGTAGGAGAACAAAGCAGAGATGGATGAACCAATCCAATCTCGCAGGGAGGCAGACGTGCAATCTCGAAGCGAAGCAATCGATCGAAATCTGCAAGCTCGAAATGCTGAGAGAGAAAAAGCCATCAAGGCGCTCAGCGCAGAAATTATGGATGCGTATGGACTGTGCCGTCCATTAAGCAGAGATACGGGTTCTGCAGACCGAGGCTGACATTTGCCACGGCTCCAAAGGCTTGTGCTCCTTTAACTCGCACAAGACGAGACCGGGCAGTTCTTTCCCGACCTTCCAACCCCCCTGGCTTGCCGCAAAACCAAGGCGGATTTTTCCTGCTTAACGCAAGATTATTTGAGAAATTGCGGCTAAAAATCCGTTTTGGCACCTGTTCCGTACTGGTATTTTAATAATGTCCACAGATAGTAACCCCCCGCGCTGGTTAGAAAATCTCCGAGCGTTTTGTGATAGTTAGGGTAAAATCTTTGATTCACTGAAGAAATCAGAACGTGTGTAACTGCGGTTTGCTCTCAGGAGTAAGCCTGTATGAGCTGTCGTAATCATAAGGAGAGTCTATGAAACTTTGCAATTTGCTGGGCAATGTTGCTCTGGGGTTGTTGCTGCTTACGGGCATGGGCTATGCACAGGGAGTGGGTGCCTCGGGTGACATCACCGGCACCGTAACTGACCCTTCTGGCGCAGTTCTGACCAACGCGACCGTAACCGCAACCGAAGCGGAGAAAGGCATCAAGCGCACCGCCAGCCCCAACAGCACAGGCCAATATCGCCTGGCCGGGCTTTCACCGGCAATTTACGACGTGAGCGTGACTGCGAGCGGATTCCAGGGGCAGGTAGAGAAAGGCATTGTAGTTAACGTTGGCGAAACCGTGGTCCTGGATTTTCACCTGAAGGTCTCGACTGCGGGAGAGTCCGTAGAAGTGACTACGGAACCTCCGGTAGTGGAAACCGAACGAGGGCACCAGGCAGACACGGTAAACCAGCAACTCATTACCGACCTGCCGATTGACCGCCGCGACTATCTTACTTATACCTTGCTGATGCCGGGCGTGAATGATTCCACCCGGTTGGCTTCAGACCACGAATTTCGCGTAAAACAGACACCGCAAAGCGGACTCTCTTTCTACGGAAGCAATGGCCGCGGTAACACCGTAACCATAGATGGCGGTGAAGCCAATGATGACGCCGGCGGAGTGCGTCTGACCCTGAGCCAGGATGCCGTCAAGGAATTCCAAATTAATCGCAGCAATTATTCGGCGGAATTGGGATCGGCCTCGGGCGCCAGCATCAACATTGTTTCCCAGTCCGGCACGAACAACCTGCATGGCAGCCTTTATGGTTTCTTCCGCAATGATATGTTCGATGCCCGTGACCGCTTTGCCATAAGCAGCGCCCTGAAGCCCGGCCAGTTGTCGGCGGCCACCGGGTTTTCGACCACTGCTGTAGGCAAGCCAGTCAAAGAATCATTGAACCGGCAGCAATTCGGCGCAACCCTGGGCTTCCCTCTTCAAAAAGACAAAAGCTTCGTATTCCTGTCTTTTGAAGGCCTGCGCGATCATAGGCAGACCGCGGTCCCGCTGCTGACCAATTCGGGTATTTTTGCTCCCGATAACGGGGTGCTGACTCAGAATAATCAGATAGCGATCATAAACGGACTGTCTGCCGAAGGCGGCACCCCAGTTCCCTGCCTCACCGGTCAGCCTGCACTGCCCGCTGCCGTTTGCGCGGGGATCTTGCAGAACGTTTTGACCATCAATCCGGCCACGAGTCCGCGAAATAGTTTTCTCGTGAACCAGTTTGAAACCAACGGTGGAGTGTTTCCCTTTAACACGGAAGAGTATCTTGCCTCCGGGCGATGGGACCATCAATTCAGCGATCGCAACCTGCTTTATTTGCGCTACAGCTATGGCCGCGACCGCGAAGCCAATCCCGATGTGACCTCTCTGACCGGCATTTCGCGGGGCAGCGGTGTCCGTTCGCTTGACCATACCCTGCAGGCGGCCTGGTTCCACCAGTTTAGCCCGAATACTTTGAATGAAGCCCGGGCTCAGGCGAGTTACTCTAACTTTAACGTAATTCCCAATGTAAATGGTGGACCTGGTTTCGATCTTCCTGGCTACGCCAGCCTGGGAACTAACATCTTTCTGGCCAGCCTTACCATCATGCGCCGCTACGAGTTTGCCGATAACGTCACCATGATTCGTGGCAACCACACCATGAAGTTTGGTGCTTACGAGCTGCTCCGCGGCAACCATACCGAGTCACACACCTTCTTGCCTGGGCGTTTCCAATTTAGCCAGCTTCCCGGCGGCATTCTCAGCCCCTGCCTGCAGGTTCCGGCAGCTTGCGGACTCGTCGGCGTGAACCCGGCCACGCTCAACGGTTTGCAATCGTTTTCCTTTGGGCTGCCGTCGTTCTATCAGCAGGGTTTTGTTGATCCTGCTATCGGTCCCATTGACGCGAACACGCGGCCGCTCACTGCCTTCTACTGGCAAGATACATGGAAGGCTTTTCCCAACGTTACCTTTAACTTTGGCCTGCGCTATGAGGTTGATAAGCAATACGGGACGGTAAGTACGGATAAAGATAATTTTGCTCCCCGGTTTTCGTTTGCCTGGGATCCGTTCAGCGACCACAAGACGGTCATCCGCGCAGGATATGGAATTTTCTACTCTCCCGTTTATTACCAGATTCCCAACGTGGCCAAGACCCTGGGCAACATCAATAACCACCGGCAGATTGCCAATTTGCTGATCCCGCTCACCGGTGCTCCCGGAAATCCCGCGCTCACCTCGGCAGCCGTCTTCCAGACTTTGTTTGCACAAGGTGTGTTTGGCTGTACGAACGCGGTGGCTCCCAATCAGGCTTGCATTACACCCGCCATGTTGGCCCAGTTTGGCATCAGCACGAGCAATACAGGGCCGCTTCCGCCGCTTACCGTACTTTTCTCTGCCCAGCCCAACTACCCGAGTCCTTACTCGCAGCAGGCTTCACTCGGAGTCGAGCGTGAGCTTCTCCCCGGGCTTTCCGTTTCCGCCAGCTACATCTACGTTCACACCATCCAGCTTCCGGTTGCGATTGATACCAACCTGCTGCCCGCGCCGCTCGTCAGCCGAACCTTGGGCAATGGCCAGATGGTCACCTTCCGCAACTGGGGAGCGCCGCAATGCGCGGTGGCGGTGAATAACCCTTGTTTCGCCAATCCCGTGATTCTGCAGAACAACGTCTACTCCTCGCTGGGGTCGGCGGGTTACAACGGCGGTATTTTGGAAATCAAAAAACGCTTCAGTCATCACTTCACCATGATGGCGAATTACACCTACAGCAAGGGAATTGATACCACAACCGATTTCAACAGCGATTTTTCGCCGTTTGACGAGACCGGCAGCATGCGCCCGGAGCGCTCTGTTTCTGACTTTGATCAGCGGCACAAGCTGGTGGTTGCCGGCGTCCTTGAGACCCCATGGAAGAACGACTGCGCTGACCTGGCGGACTGCATCTTCGGCGGATTCTCGATTGCGCCGATTGTCCGCTACAACAGTTCGCACCCTTTCAATCTGCTGGCGGGAGCGGATGTGAACAATGATCGCCATCCTACCAACGATCGTCCCATTGGCGCGCCGCGCAACAGCGGCATCGGTCCCGACTTCCTGACCTTTGACATGCGCATCGCGCGGCGCATCCCGCTAGGAGAAAGATTCGCGGTTCAGTTGATTGCTGAAGGGTTCAATCTCTTCAACCGCTCAAACTTCGCCAGCGTAAACAACACCGTGGGCCCGAGCTTTAGCACGGTCCCCACATTTACCACCTTTAACGTTCAAGGCAGCAAATCTCTGTCGCCCACCACACCTCTGGGCTTCACTTCATTGCAGCCATTGGATGGCTGGCGCCAACTGCAGTTTGGCGTGCGCTTGACCTTCTAAGAAACTTTCTACCGATAAATCAAAGGGGGCTCGGTTTCCGGGCTCCCCTTTTCTAACAAGGTTGCTTTGCCGGAACCCTTAGAACTTTGGGCAGCGAGTTGTTAGGAAGCAATAGTCTTCCCATGCCCGAATCGTGGTTGGTAGACACTCGTCTTCGTGTACGTAAACTAATAGGCCCAATTGGTGGAGCGGTCCGTTGTACTTCGGCATCTTTTTCTCGAGGGCCACCCTTGCTACTTGCTCCAGCCGCTTCGCGAAACCTGGCGGCTCGGCCTTTATTACTGCGTCAATTCGATCGAATGTACCCTTGTTTGTCCTCAAATACTGAATGTCTTTTATCCAAAACGCTTGAGCGGATGATGATTGAAGGTAGGTCATGTGCACAATCGCAACCCGTATCCCAAGCTTTTGCAATTCGTCGTTCCAATCTTCCCTCTTGCTGGAACCAGTCTCGCCACGAGCTAGGGCTTGCGCTACAGTATCTGTTGCGGGAAGATCCTGCCGCAATTTCGCTATCCGAGCAGCACAGTAATCCGTCTCTTGTGATAGCGCCGAAGTAAGCCCAATCAGCAACAACGCTGCAAGCACCGCTCCTGATGTACACAATATGCAGATTCTATCAACAATACTTCCGCACATATTTCCCTCCTTCCTCATCGAATACTCATTTTTCTCTCACATGCGCTGGGGGGAAACCTTCATGTAACATTGAGCCTCTACAATAACTGTTAGACGCCCATTGTGGGGCTACAGGCTATTAAAAGAATGTGTTCAAAGCTGATCCTCATCTTAAAATGAAAATCTGTTTTAAAAATGGAAAAGTAAGCCGGGTGGTGCGGGAATGCAATCGCCGGATAACCAAGCCTGCAACGATAGGATGGGGTAGATCACTATTCTGTTAATTTGCCCGCAGCAACCATGTCAATCGATTCCTGGGAAACCAAGGTCCCCATCTTCATTTCCTATCCATCGCAGGGTTCCCTGGTATTCCTTATTTAGGATATCCAGCTCTGCTCCGATCAACTTCAAAGCCAGTTGTAGTGCTTGTACTTCATCCACGCCGGCTGCATAACTCAATTTATTGATGCCTGCCCCTTTCAATTGAACAGGGCAAAAAAAGTCGCTTGCATTTGGGAAAGGTTGTGGTTTTCCGACCAGAATCTCAATTTTTGTTTCGTTGTGCCGATCTCCAACCACAAAATATCTTCTGGTTGCGATTGCAGCTCCTATATCTTTGATCTCCATAAGTTGTTCACTACGTAACCTTGTTGACAGTATTCTATTCTTAATTCAATGTCATGCTGAGCGAGGGCGAATGGGTGAGCCGGATGTGAGCGCTGTCCCGCGCGAACAGACGGTGAGGGCGCAGCAGCTTGCTGCGGAGCCTTAGATAAACGTACCGAGTCGAAGCACCCCGAGAATGCTTCAGTTGCCCAGGCTGCATCAAGGCATTTTCTGAAGAGTTTGGGTGAAGAGGGTGGCTTTCATAAGGATGTGGGAGGCAGAAACAGGCCCTGCAACGATATGATGATGGCGATCACTATTTTGTTGATTTGCCCACGGCGGAACTGCGAAGGATAAACACCATGAAATCGCGGATTCTCTCATTGATGATTGTTGTCGCTGCTCTGGCCGCATTTTACCGAAGCCAGGTTATAGCTGCCGGGCACGACCGCTCCTTCAATGTCTACGACAATATGTTCTATCGCGGCAAGCCGGACACCACGAAAAACGGATTGCTGGTCTCCAACATCCTTTACGAGAACAAAATCTGGCCCAACGACGAAAACTACGGCAAGCTGCCTGACAAGAAAACTTTTGAGACGCTTGTGCGCCAGCACATCAGCAACCCCGGACCGTTGGTGATTGACATTGAGAAATTGCCTCTCAAAGGCTCTCCGGAAATAGCGCATCAGCATATGGAAGTGCTGGCAACTCTTGCGGTATGGGCGCATGAGGCTGCACCGGGGAAAACGATTGGTTTCTATGGGACCAACACGTTATCGAAGGTAGCAGCGGCCGATTTTGGATACGCACACGAGCTTGCCCGCCACGTTGACGCTTTCTTCCCGCCTCTCTACACCTTTGACGATGACCGCCAGGCGTGGCAGCAGCACGCTGAAGACGCCGTGGCCGAAGCGCATCGGCTGGATCCCGATAAGCCTGTGTATTGTTATCTTTGGCCACAGTACCATGATGGCACCGCGAAGCAATTCCAGTACGTTGACGCAAGCTACTGGAAATTTCAGTTGGAGACGGCGCACCGGCTGGCCGGCGGCGCTGTGCTGTGGAGCCCCAGCAGATACGATTGGGACGATACAACCGGCTGGTGGGCTGCAACCCAGGAGTTTATGCGCACAATCCGCATAAAGCCGTAGGCGGCGATTTCCCAATCGCAATCCATTCTATCTATACTCAAAAGAATGAACCAAAGTGGCTCAATGATGAGTCTAAAAACCTCTACAGTTGCTGTACGTTGGCGATGAGATAGAGATATCAAAATAGAGATATCAAAGAGGTATCAAACTGTTGGTCTTCGAGACATTGTCGTCTATCATTTTCTTGAGGTGCGCTTGGATTCGAAGGCGCAGCAGCGAAACCAAGAGAAGCGTTGCGGAGCCTTTAGAATAATTAGAATAAAAGGTGAGCGGGAAGCGGGCGCCAGATCGCGCGGGCGCAGCGCGAGTCGGGGTCAAGACAACACTTGGAACACCACCTCTGCAAGTGGTGCATATTTTATGCGTATATTGTTTGGTTTCAATGACTTAAGGCTGACCATCGACTACCTGCTTATTCCCCTCGCTCCGACTACCTGGACGGGAAAACAGAATGGGGAGTGCAGTGCGAGGATGCAGCAAACCGTACACTGACTATGGGTCTGAAAACGTCTTAATGAAGAAGTGATTGGAATGTAAATGAGTGCCAATTCAAAGCCGCCGGGCAAGCCGAAGCTCAACCGTGAAACCCTTCGTACAGTTCTCCCCGATTTATGGGAACTGATACGTCCGCGCCGAGGCCTGCTCGCACTTGGTTTCCTGCTGATGATCATCAATCGCGTTTCCGGGCTCGTGCTGCCGTATTCCAACCGTTTCCTGTTCAATGACGTTATTGGCAAGCATCATTCTGAGCTGCTGAAGTCCTTGGTCCTGCTGGTCCTGCTGGCTACTGCCGTTCAGGGCGTTACGTCATTTGCGCTCACGCAACTGCTTTCCAAGGCGGCGCAACGCCTGATTGCCGACCTTCGGCAGAAGGTGCAGGGACACATCGGGCGCCTGCCGGTCGCATTTTACGATTCCAATAAGGCGGGCACGCTGGTTTCGCGCATCATGAGTGACGTGGAGGGCGTTCGGAATCTGCTGGGGACCGGACTGGTTGACTTTGCCGGAGGCCTGCTCACTGCGAGTATTGCGCTCGTGGTATTGCTCAAAATCAGCGCGGTGATGACCTTGCTGACGTTCTCATTCCTGATCTGTTTTGGGATTGCACTGAGCAAAGCGTTTGGCACCATTCGTCCCATCTTTCGCGAACGGGGCAAGATCAATGCCGAGGTCACCGGAAGACTCACAGAATCGCTCGGCGGAGTGCGCGTGATCAAGGGATACCACGCCGAAGAGCGCGAACATAATGTCTTTTCCGCTGGCGTGCAACGCCTGCTCGATAACGTAATGCGCACGCTGACCGCTACTTCGGTGATGAGCCTTTCTTCCAGCCTTCTGATTGGTCTGGTGGGAACGGTGATCATGTACGTGGGCGCGCACCACATTATCGCGGGCACTCTGCAGCCTGGGGATTACATCACCTATATTCTATTTTTGGGCTTCCTGGTTATACCCATCGTTCAAATCGTCAACATCGGTACCCAACTCACTGAAGCGTTAGCGGGATTGGAGCGTACCCACGAGATTCTCACCCAGCATCCTGAAGATGAAGATCCCCAGCGCACTGTGGCGCTACCGGAGATTGTTGGCGATGTAGATTTCCACAACGTGAGCTTTAGCTATGACGGCAAACGGACCGTGCTGCAGGATGTTTCATTTCACGCCGAGCACGGGACGGTAACCGCTCTCGTAGGCTCCTCCGGCTCGGGCAAATCAACCACCATCGGATTGATTACGGCATTTCATAAGCCGAGTGCGGGAAGCATTCTGTTGGATGGAGTGGACCTGAGCACCGTGCGCCTTGATTCTTACCGCACGAAGTTAGGAGTAGTTCTGCAGGAATCATTTCTGTTTGACGGCACCATTCGCGAGAATGTGGCCTTTTCGCGCCCCGAAGCCAGCGAAGAGCAGATCATGCGCGCCTGCAGCATTGCGCGCGTAGATGAGTTCGCCGAGACATTTGCCGACAAATATGACACCGTTGTGGGAGAACGCGGTGTAAAGCTCTCCGGCGGGCAGCGCCAGCGAATTTCTATTGCGCGGGCGATTCTCGCCGATCCGAGGATACTGATTCTTGACGAAGCAACTTCGAGCCTTGATTCGGAATCCGAGGCGCTGATCCAGCAAGGCCTCTCTTATCTTATGCAGGGGCGCACCACCTTCGTGATTGCGCACCGGCTTTCGACCATCCGGCGGGCCGATCAGATCCTGGTCGTCGAACAGGGAAAAATTGTCGAACGCGGCACACATGAAGAACTCTATGCTGCTCAGGGGCGTTACTACGATCTTTATACCAAGCAGCACGGCGTCGAGAGCAACTTGTTTCTCGCCCCGGGCGAGGGCGACGTGGTTCCGCCTGCATTGGATGAGAACGGCCAAACACGAAATGGCGGAGACGACGCCAACTTATCCCGTGTTGTGCGCGGAGATGTCCGGTAAAATCTTTGCGTCACTTCATCGCGTATGAAAATCACACAAGTCATTGCGCACGATATACGCTTTCCCACCTCCCGCAATCTTGATGGCTCTGACGCCATGCATGCCAGCCCGGATTACTCTGCCGCTTATGTCGTGCTGCTCACAGATGGCGGAATCGAAGGACACGGCCTCACATTCACCTGCGGCCGCGGAACTGAAGTTTGCGTGGCAGCCATTGAGGCGCTGAAACCCTTCGTGCTGGGGAAGACTCTGGAATCAATCGTCGCTGACCTGAGAGCATTTTGGCGCTCACTCACCAGCGACGGCCAACTGCGCTGGATCGGTCCGGAAAAAGGTGCGCTACACCTCGCCACGGCGGCAGTCGTAAATGCGGTTTGGGACCTGTATGCAAAACGGGAAAGAAAGCCGCTGTGGAAGCTCCTGGTAGATATGACTCCCGAGGAACTTGTTGCCTGCATTGACTTTCGCTACATCACAGATGCCCTCACACCCGAAGATGCGCTGAAAATCCTGCGAAAGAATTCGCCCACACGTGCAGCCCGTGAAGCTGAGATGCGCCAGCAGGGATACCCAGCCTACACAACTTCCGCCGGGTGGCTGGGATATTCCGACGAAAAACTCCGCAACCTATGCCGCGAAGGAGTTGCCGATGGCTGGACCCACTTCAAAATCAAAGTGGGCACAAATCTTGCGGATGACATCCGCCGTTGCACAATCATGCGCGAAGAAATCGGGCCGCAGCGCAAACTCATGATGGATGCGAACCAGGTCTGGGGTGTGAACGAGGCCATCGAAAACATGAAGCAGTTGGCGAGGTTCGATCCTTGGTGGATTGAGGAGCCCACCAGCCCCGATGATGTATTGGGCCACGCAACCATCGCGCGCGCCATCGCACCGATTGGCGTTGCAACTGGCGAGCAGTGCCAGAATCGCGTGGTCTTCAAACAACTGCTTCAGGCTAACGCGATCCGGTTTTGCCAGATTGATAGCTGCCGGCTGGGTGGCGTCAACGAAGTGCTGGTTGTCCTGCTGATGGCCGCCAAGTTCGGTGTGCCAGTGTGTCCACACGCAGGCGGCGTGGGATTATGCGAGTACGTACAACACCTTGCCATTTTTGACTATATTGCCGTCTCGGCATCGCTCGCGGACCGGATCATCGAATACGTTGATCACTTGCACGAGCACTTCGTAGATCCAGTCAAGGTCGTCAACAGTCGCTACGTTGCGCCCACAGCTCCGGGGTACAGCGCGACCATGAAACCGGAATCGCTTGACGAGTATGAGTTCCCTAATGGTCCCGCATGGGCTCGCGGCTGAGGCCGACAATATCTCAGAACCTGCCGGAGGTGATCCACGACTGGACTTCAGCGTCTACAGAAAACGACCTGGAGGGATCAGCAGCGAAGCGGGCGTCCAACTCATAAGCATTGCGTTCCAGAGGTACGCCGTCGTAGCCGCCACCACCCAGGAATCCTGTGACGTACTTTGATGCGAATCTGTGAAGCCCCATTTTCTGGAACTGGACAACGTGTACCAGCTCATGAAACCTGGTCTGCTCGCTGATGACGCCATAGGAGACAACAACATCCAGAAACGTTACCGCGGTCATCTCGCGAAAATTGGGGAGCACGCTCGAGCTGAAGCCCATGGAGTTGAGATCCCCGTAAAAAATAGGATTGGTAATATACCGGCCAGGCATCAATTCCACAAATCGAGCCGATTCCAGAATGAATGCGGGGAAAAAGGCGCGGAGAGGCTCCTTCTGCGTGGCTGTCAAGGGGATGCTCTCCTTCACATAATTCGACCGTTGCTGCGCAATATAGTCAGCTACGGCGGTTGCTACCGCTTCAATCTGCACGCCGGTGAGCGCAGGGAAGTTCATGTGCGAGTAGATTACATCAGGAAGTTGCCGGCTGCAGTCGAAGTTGCAGATGGTACCTGCGAAGGAACCTGCAAAATCATTTTTTCCCCTTGATCTCCTCCTCTAATTCCGCAACCACACCGATGAGAAAACCGAGAACCGCACCCCAAAAAGCCCCAGAGAGGATTTCCAGGATGTTCCACTTGGAGCGGACCGCAGCCACGGCTACGCCTATGAGTGCGAGTGCGATGGCCCACGCATATTTTTTCATTCGATGGAGTTCAGCCCTACACCAGTTTAGCCGACAAGTTTATCTCCACAGCATGGTTTTGTGCCGGTGAGCTTTGGAAAATGTCAGGGTTCTTAGATTGTTTTTCAAGCTCTGCGCCGCAAGGGCGAGTCTAGGGAAGATGATGCCACGCCCTCGTGCTTTGCTGGCGTTTGCATTTGAACGTCTTCTTCGGGAGTAGTTGGCTCGAAGAGAACCATGACGAGCCGGTAGGCCGTAGTGGGGATCACTGTCAGAATACAACCCACTGCGCCGATCACGAACATCGTTTCAAGCAGCTTAATCGCAATTGCGATGAGGGTATTCAAAGCGTGCGGAATATATCGCGGAAGAGCGGGAGCGGGATACTATCCCTTAGTCTAGGTGTCAGGATGACCAGTCGCGGCACGCTCAGCGTGGCATTGGCAAGTGAAACCGTAGTCCGAGTTCAAGCCTAACTGCCTTCTTTCTTCGTTTCGCAGGCGGCATGGAAAGCTGTACGCGGCGGTCCCGAGGCAAAGCATGTAGGTGTATAATTCTCGCTACCTCGGAATCAAAAAGGGAAATCCTGGCTTTTTCGCTGTGCACTCAGGATAGAATCTGGTGACTCTTATGAAAAAGCGTTTCGTATTCTGTGCTGTAATCGTATTGCTTTTAAGCTCTGCATTATGGGCCGGCTTGGGAAGTCATGACGCCATGTACGTGGGCGGCACGGTGCCCGATCTAAAAGAGAAGACTGAAGGCAAACCTGTTCTGACGGATGACAAAGCCTTTGTCTTTAAGTACAAAGACGGTTCGCTCACCATTCCTTACGATCAAGTAGATAGTTTAGAGTATGGACAAAAGGCTGGTCGCCGAGTAGGCCTCGCGGTCGTGGTTTCACCACTATTTCTGCTTTCTCATAAACGCCGGCATTTCCTCACGGTTGGTTACACTGACGAGAACAAGAAACAGCAAGCCGCTGTCATCGAGTTGGGCAAAGACGTGATTCACCCTACGCTGACCGTCTTTGAAACCAAGTCTGGAAAGAAGGTTGAATACCAGGACGATGAAGCTCGCAAGAGTGCTGCAGAAAAGTAGAGCAGCATGGGCCAAGAGGGTTGAATATGAAGAAATTAATCCTATCACTGTTTTGTGTGATTTTTCTTTTCGAGTCCATTGCCTGGGCCGGGTTGGGCAGCGACAAGACCATGTACATGGGCGGTACTGTCAGCTCGCTGAAAGATGGCACTGAAGGCACTTCGTCTTATAAAGATGAAAAAGTTTTTACGTTCACTTATGAAGGCGGCAAGTTCGAAGTACCTTACGATCAGATCAATGATCTGGAATACGGTCAAAAAGCCGGACGCCGCGTCGGCGTCGCGATCGCAGTAACCTGGATGGCCCTGTTTTCTAAAAAGCGAAGACACTTTCTAACTATAGGTTATAAAGACGCGAACGATAAGCAGCAGGCTGCCGTTTTCGAGTTGGGTAAGAACATTGTTCGCGTGACACTTGCCAGTTTGGAAGCCCGCACTGGCCGCAAAATTGATTACGAGGATGACGAAGCTCGCAAGGGTGGCCGCGGAAACTAATAGGTAAAACTGAATGGGCGTGGCTTTAATTTCGGTTCTGTTTGCACTTAGCTTGGCCATGCAATCCTCGGCTCCTGGAGACTCGCCGAAAAGTAGCCCACCAGTGGCACCGCAACCGGCCTCAGAAAACAAAGCTGATTCTCCAAAGCAACCGCAGGCTTCGCCGGCTGCATCCATGGTTGCTGGTTTGCCGCAGGTAAAACGGATCTTTGTTGATAGTTTCGGTGACGATACTATTTCAAAACAGATTCAAGCCATGGTTGTGACCAGCCTTACCGATTCAAAAAGATTCATCGTAACGGAAAACAAAGATCGGGCCGATGCCTTTCTGCGCGGTACTGGACTTGAGAAGACCTCGCAGGAAGTGCATGCCTACAAAGATTCCACGGCGGCAGGCGCCGCGAGTGGTGGATTCACGGCCACCGACGGCAACGCAAGCGGAGGGTTTGCTGGCAGCTCAGCCGCAATCAGCGATTCGAGCCTGAATACGGAAACGGTGAATGATGCTCGCATTGCTGTTCGCCTCGTGAATCGGGATGGCGACGTAATCTGGGCGACAACGCAGGAAAGCAAAGGCGCAAAGTATAAGGGCGCCAGCGCTGACGTGGCTGATATGGTTGTTAAGCAACTCCTTCGTGCTGCCGAAAGGGCAGAAAAGAAGGAAACAGATTCAAAGCCTTCTCCAACGAACTAACGTTTCCTTATCCAATCTGTTTAATTAAACGCACGAACGCTCATTTTCCGGACGCCATGGCAGCTTTTACCTTCGCTAGGAGCTGCGCTTCCGCAGTACCAGGAACGAATTCCGTTCTGGGATCGGGAAGTGGAGGGGGCAGTGGCGGAAGAGCATCTTTGTCGGCCTGAACAGTTTCTGTGCTTCCTGGCCCGGTATAGTTCTTATCGAGTGGTGTAACCAAAGCTCCCTCCAGCCTGTAGCCGGCGATGATGGAAAAATCTTTTCCTTCAGGGCGATATTCGAGAAATAAGAGATATCGTTTTCCCAACCACGGCAAACTCTTATTGATCACACCACGGCTGATAACTGTATCCGAAGAAAACTGTACGGATCCACCTTGCCGCTCAATATCAATAGTCGCTCCCACCTGCAGTGGAAAATCTTTCGTCGTTTTGAGTGATTGTTCTACCTGGACTTTGAATTCTGTATAAATAGCAGTGCGGTCATTCGAGAGGTAGGCATGCTGCGCAGCGATCGTGCCCACGATAATTGCGTCACTCTCATGCACCGGCAGGTCCGGCAGTTCAGGCGAGTCAATTGTGGCGACTACCAGTACGGGATAGCTGTCATCATCCAAAGGCGGCGTGCCTGGCTCAGAATTGTAGCGGCTGCTTCTTTTCTGCCGCAGTGGGTCTGAAGGATTAGCAATAGCGTCGGCGTATGGCGTCTCGCTCATTCGAGCGGGCTGTGAGTTTTGTGTGGTCTCCATGCTGCCGCTCTGAGCATGGGCGTGGTCGAACGCTACCCCGTATAAGACAAAGCAAGAGATGAGAAAGCAGCACATATCTGGTTTCATTCTCATCAGCGGGACTCCTGCACTCTTGCGGTTACAAAGCCAGAAACGCATCTGGCCTTAGGCAATACTTTGCCTTGATCGCCTAATTTACAATAGTACATCGGGACAACATGGTAGAAGCCATCTTATGGGACAACGACGGCGTGCTCGTTGACACCGAAAAGCTCTTCTTTCAGAGCACGCGTGACACGCTGGCAAGTGTTGGCGTAGAACTGACGTTCGAGCAGTTTTTGGACCTGTCAATGCGGCAAGGCCGCAGTACATTTGATCTGCTTGCTGGATGCGGGTTGCCCCCCGATCGCATCGTGGCCCTTAAGCGGGAAAGGGATATCGTCTACGCGGAAATCCTTCAGAAACAGACCCGCATTCTGGCCGGGATACCCGAAGCGCTGCGCACCCTGCAAGGCCGGGTGCGGATGGCAGTTGTGACCAGCTCTCAGCGCGAACACTTTGATGTAATGCACGCCGATACTCGCCTGCTCGAGTTTTTTGAATTTGTACTGGCGCGGGAAGATTTTAAGCAAACCAAACCAAATCCCGAACCGTATTTGCTCGCCCTGCAGCGCTTGCGTCTGGCAGCAGACCGTTGTGTAGCGATTGAAGATTCCGAGCGAGGATTGGCAGCCGCCCGGGCTGCCGGATTGCGCTGCTTAGTGATTCCCAACGAAATGACCCGTGGCTGTAACTTTCAGGGCGCAACCGCAGTGCTCGATAGCGCCGCTGCGGTTCCTGCAGCCGTGGAAGCATTGTAAGTCTGACTAAAAATCCTCGTTTCAAGAAGTCTAATGTAAGTATATACTTACTTTCATAGCGGTTTAGGAGAATGCTTATGAAGAAACATGCAGGCGTTCTGGTGTTTTTTGCGTTGGTGTTGTCCGCCATGAAAACTTATGCTGCCCCAGTCAACCCGCGGGAGCAGTACAAACAGGCAATAGGATTTTTGTTGGGCAACAATAGAAATCAATCGGACCAAAGCGACGCCTTGCGTCTTTTGCGTTTGGCCGCCGACCAAGGCTATGCTCCGGCAGAAACCGGGCTTGGGGCCGTGTATGAGAGCGGGGCCCTGGTCGCAAGAGATATTCCTCAGGCAGTCCGCTGGTATACCAAAGCGGCGGACCAGGGTGATTGGATTGCTCAGTTGTCCTTAGGCCGTCTCTATTTTTTTGGCGATGGAGTTGCGCGCGACACCGCAACCGCTAAAAAATGGCTGCAAGAAGCGGCAGCTTCCGGATCTGGCGGTGCTGCATTTTATCTTGGCCGGCTGAATGATGCCGGCGAAGGTACTGCCACGAATTATGCAGAAGCTGTGCGCTGGTATAAACAGGCGGCCGAGGCTGGTAATCCATTTGCACAACAGAGGTTGGCGGCACTCTTGCTGAGCGGACAAGGGGTGCAACGTAATGCGCAGGAAGCTTATACCTGGTTGCTGGTGGCGTCTGAATTTGGCAACCATAGCATAGATGCCCAGTTGCAATCCTCTATGGAAGCCGATCTGGGAAAGACCGGGGCCGATGCCGCGCGCCAGCAAGCCGTGAGCCTGCACGATCAAATCGCAGAAAATCGGGCGGGAAATGAATGCAATGGCTGGCCGGGTCAGTACAGCCAATCGCCAACCGCGCCACCTCTTCTCTTTCAGAGTGCATGTGAAAAGGTGAGATAAAACTTAGTGGCTCGCAGGTGCACCCACATCCTTGGTGGATTGCCAGGCAATCTGCTGCCAATGGCCATCGCGTCGCGCGTACACTGCCAGAATAAAGACATTCATGTCGAGTGGATCAGGCTGAGCTTGCCGGTTGATCACGCGTACGTGGTACTCGCCATTGAGCACCGCACTGTCTCCGAGCACCCGGACGTGCATATCCTTTGCCTCCCACGATATGTAGTGAAGCTGATCGGTACGAAGAGCTTCCATAAAGCTCGCTTTTGTATCCACCCTGCCGCTGGCATGCACATAGCTGAGATCGTCGGCAAACAACTTATCGAGCGCGGCCAGATCCTTGTGAAGCAACGCAGCCGTACGCGCATTTTCGGCGGCGAGCACTTCGGCAGCCGCCGGATCGGTCTGCGCCGCGTGCTGCTGCGCCTGGGCGCAAAGAATGGTCGTCAACAAAAAGAAAGACAGGAAGAGAATGCAGTGAACCTTGGCCATGAATGCCTCCATAAAAACGCAGGATTGTGTGCCCGTGGTTGAGGTTGTCGACTGATAAGACCCAGCGGCGACCCACATTATGACAAAACAGTTAAAAGACTATTAAAGGTTAATGACGTAAAGAAAGACAACGTCGCGCGGCCGCGCGAGCAGTTACATTCTTTCACAGCAATTTCATCGTTCCTTAACACTCACAAAAAATCCGGCAGCTAAAATTCCTGCTCACGAACACTTAGCGGCGGCCGAGGTATGTGGCAGGTCCTTTCTCCGCCCACATTCATATTAAGGAGAAAACAATCTTGAAAAAAACATTTTTTGGAATCGCGCTTGCGGTTTCGCTCTCCTGCGCGCTCGTAGCGCAGGAAGCTAACCATTGGACAAGGAATGGGGCCCCAACAGAATCCATGATCACGGGTGGCCCGTGGACTCTTGAACAGTCTGGCGCCGCCAACGGGCTGAAGTCTTCAGGCTATTGCGATGCTGCTGGGAACCAAATTGGGAACCCTGGCACCGAGCGCATGCAGCCCTACTATTTCCCCTTCGTGGTTGGACATGGAAAGCATCTACAAGGATACTTTGACTGGCGTCCAAAAGATACGGACGAGGCCGTCGCGGCGGCGTTTACCGATGACGCCGGCTTCACCTGGACCTTCCAGCAGAAGGTGCTCGAGCTGAGAACCCACTGCCCCGACCAGGTGCAAAAAGACCCTGACGGCGATCATGATAACCCGGTCAATCCTAACAATAGCGACAACGGCGACGATGACGGCCAGGGCCATCAATTCATTATCAAGATCGCCGGCCACACTTATCTTTACACCCTCATTCGCGCCGTTAATCACATTGACTCTGACGACCTTGAGATTCACGATCTCACGCCGCTGCCCGGGTTGCCGCTGAACGGTGCGCCCGCCCTGACCGATGCGCCGACAGACCAGACCTCCGGCCTGCCTGAACCTCCGTTCCACACGCACGGCCTGCTGAATCCTGACGGCATCCTGGGCGTGGTTCCTGGCAGCAAGCCGCTGACGATCATCTATGAGCAAAAGGTCCTTAGCGGCGACAACACCGGCAGCACAGCTCTTCCTGCAGTTCAACAGTGCGCCACATTCTGGTCGGGTTTCTATGCCAGCAATGGTGGCCTTTCTCCCAACGACGACATCACCCATCTGCGTCTGGCTTCGACCACAGACGGCGTGAACTTTACCGACCTGGGTCCCTTGCAGGGATTGAATGACCCGACCACGGTTTCACTCACCGGGACGCGCTGGCTGGCGACAGCGGGCACGATTCTCAAGCTGCGTAACGGCCGCTTCGGTCTTCTGTTTTCCGGAGGCAACTGCATTGATGCCGATTCAGATGCTTTCCATTACATCGGATATGCTGAATCAACGGACCTGATTCACTGGACGGTGATCAACGGCCTCAACAATCCCATTGCTTCGGTCTTTCCCGCGACACTCTCAGTCAACGCGCAGGGTGTTCCAGCGACCGGCAGCGGAACGCAACTGGTCACGATACCCGCTCACACTCCGGTCGTGGGCGATGCACCAGGATGGTTCGCAGGACGCGTCTATGCGCCCAGCGCTACACTCCTCAACGAGCGCAACGTCACCGTAATTTTTGCCGGCTATCATACGCAGAAGCCCAAGAACGGCCTGGGTGACTACCGGACCATTGGCCGGTTCAGCTTGCACTCCTCGGTTGAACTTGTGGGTGGGGATGATGACGACGACCACCACGACGATGATGGAAGGTAACGCAGGGAAAAATGTAAAACAGAGCAGTAGGCAAACCCTGGGACAGAAGAGAATTCTGTTCCAGGGTTTTATTGTGATTTTGAAATCTTTCCATTTTGAAATCTTTCAAAGAGGAGTGAAAATTCAGGCCACGAACCCAATAAAGTCAGCTCAGCGGACATGAATATCAAACGCTCCTGTTTCCACCTGTCCGGCACGTTTGATCTGCACAAAAATTCGATAATCACCAGGCTGGGGGAAGCCATAGGGGAAACTCACGTCGGGCGGCAGCGGAGCAGAGGAGGCAGGCATATTCATGCCGGACATGAGCATCGGCATTGACGCTGCGTTCTGTCCGGTCGAGTGTCCCATAAGCCCTGTCTGCGCCATCTCCAACGCCGCCATTGAGACCGAACCCGCAGGGTGAATATGAGCAAAGACGCTCAAGTCCGAGCGCATAATTTCCGCATGTCCGGCCATGCCCATGTAAGGCTCCACGTCTTGCGCAGGCTTGCCGTTTTTATCCTGCACGGTGAATTTGAGCATTGTCGCCGTATTCGCGGCAATCGGGCTATTGGCGTCGCGTTGCCAAACCATACGGCCACCGTCGGGAAGCTGAGCGACAGTGGAATCTTTCTCCGCCGGATCGAGCGGCGCCCCCGACCATGAAGAGTCATCTCCTGCCAGAGGTTTGGCTTTGTCTATTTCGGGAAGGTCAACTTCTCCTACGAGCGTCCAGGGGAAACCGTTTTTATCTACAACATCGGCGAACACCTGATAATGGCCGGCGGGCATCGAAGGCAAATCCTGCGCAAAAGCGCCGTCGCTGCCTTCAACTGGATCAGGATGAAGATGCCACATGCGATCTAATCCGGGAACACGAATGAGGAAAAGATGCATCAGATGGCCATGGTCGGGAACAATCTCTTTCAGCTTTACGTGGTGGTGCCATTTATCACCCTGGTCTTTAGCGCGGATCGCGAGACGGGTGCCGCTTTCCAGTGTGATCTTGGCCGCAGGAGGACTGAAGAAATCGACTCCGCGCTGGAAGTCCTTCGCTTCAGATCCCCACCACCTTCTTCCCAGAAAAAGCACAGCAACAACCACGAGCACTGTGATCGCGGTAATCAGTCGGGCACGGAGCCGGTTAGAAGCTAACGGAGTCTGTCCAGGTTCAAGGTTGCCTTGGCGCACACCGGCATTCACAATGGAAACCAACCCGAAGGCCAAAAAAAACGTAAGAAAAACTAGGACTGCCGCCAGCGATCTCTGCATGGGCAGCGTGCGCTGCGCAAACGAGGCCACCGGGACGGAAAGCTCTCCGTGACCCTTGCTTCCTTCGACCAGGATGCGCACCTGCAAGGCGCCTGATTCCATCAGCCACAGACTGCCGGTGAAAGATTGCGGATCTTGTTTAGATTGCTCAGCCACGTCGGGCGTGGGCGGCAGAGTGGAACCGGGCCCGGTAAGCGATAGCAGCACAATCTGCATGGAACGAACATCACCGGACTGACTTCGGACCTGAATCTCCGCTACGCCCGGAATCACCTGAGGCACACGCACAGTAACAAACAGGTGGTAGGGCCCAGCGTCGCCTTCGTAATAAACATCAGGGCTGCCGACGTGAGCGTGCACAGGCAAGCTGGCGATCAAAAGAAAAAGAGAAACGATTGTGAGAAGCCGTACTCGCATAAAGCTCCAGGCAGAAAAATTAAAATCAATCGGCAAAATAGAAGGTAAGAAATCTTCGTTACAGAGCAACACGGTCACAGCATCCTGTACGCGTGATTAACGTCTGTCATCTGATTCATCGGCGTATGCGCCGCATCCAATCGCCCCAGGCCAGGCCTATGCGCGAAGTAATGATTGAGACCACAAGCGCAATGGCCAACCCGATCCAGAACTCGGCGCGAGTTTTTTCCGTGGGAGAGAACTTGTAGGGATTGTAGAGAAAATTCGCCGGGTCGAAGTAGGCGAAATAATTCATCCCAAAAAACCAATTGCGGGCAGCCGGCGTCATGAGAAAGCTGGCGAACGGCCACTCTACGGCGATCAGACTAACCAAGAAGGCCGGTCCAGCGACTGCTGCTTGCGCCCATCTGTTCCACGGGCCAATCTTGCGCCACAACAAATCAAGCACCACGGCAGGCACAATCAAAAGCAGGGGGAAGCGCAAAGGCACAAGGTGCGTGACGTGCTGATACACCGGCCCCAATTTGGGCTGCGCCGGAACCAGCGGCAGGATCCATTCGAAGGCCAGCATGAGTGCGGTATAGATGGCGGCAATGATGGTGAACGCCCAGGGACGCGCTGATCCCCATCCCACACCGATCAATGCAATCGGAACAATAGTACAGATGGCTCGGTAAGCGCTGGCACTATGCAGGAGATCGGTCCAGGTAAGTTCGGTGAGCAGGTTGTTGGCTTGGGAGACGCTCAGTGCGCCGACGAACAGAAACAGCCAGGTCAGTTTGCGGTGCAACTCCTCCGGTGCGCGATTCATGAGGCCTGCGATCAAGGCCAGGATTCCAACCTTGATGCCAAGACCGCCAACAAACAACAACACATGCGGAGGGCTGAGGATTTTTACGTCAAGTCCGTAAGCGTTGTGCCACCAATTATCGAAAGGCGCGGAGGTGAGCATGGCAAAGCAGCCCCAGCTCGCGATGAAAGCCCCCAGCGGACCTTGAAAACCCCAGATCTTTACAGCCGCACTGCGGGCGGCGAAGCCGCGGCCAAAGGTTGTGCTCAGGATAAGGTATCCGCAAGCGATGCCGACCAGAACACCGTTCATGTAGATTGCGATGTGCGCCGGGGTCCAAAAAGAATCGCGGCCGATGGACATATGCCAGGAGATATCCCAGTAACCGCCGATCATGGCGGAAACTACTCCCGCGACTGCACACCAGATATACCAGGGAATGGAAGACAACTCTGCCGAAGTTTGCCCGGCCATCCGGGTCTGCATGGGAGCTGGGAAAGGGATGCTATCTGCCATGTTGGAACGACTCCGTCTTAAGCTGCTCGAAAAGAGATTTTCGTTTCGGAACTGGGAGTACCCTTAAGTTTACACTTCGCAACGTTAGGATTCGAATTTACGCAAGGCTTCAGCACTTCCGTTGACAGCCTGCAGAATCGATAGAAAGCTCTATGTCAAGCGACTTGAGTTGCCAGGATTGCGACCGGATAACTGTAGAAGATTTTTCCATCTTTGCGATGCGTTGCCATATCGAGTGCATCATCCAGCAGCGAGTCCTCAAAAATCTTGCGGATTCGGTCACTATCTCCCGGATTGGGAAAAGAACGTTGCAGTAAATCTTCGAGTTCGCCTTCAAGGCGGTAGGTCTCAACCCGAGGCGTGTCGAGCCCCGCGCGGGCAAACAAAGCATAGTGCTCTTCAAGCGGCAACGCGCGAACATGAGACGGATCGCGGAGCTTCTCCATGGCATTAAAAGCATCGGCCTTGGCAGCGGCGGGCGCGCTATCGGCCACAACGATGCGTCCACTCGGCTTGCAGACCCGGCGCATTTCCTCGAGCACTGCCAGCGGATCGAGAAAGTGATGAAACGCAAAGCGGGTGCTGACAGTGGAAAACGTGCCGGCTGAGTACGGCAGTGGGAGTACGTCTCCTTGTTGCCATGAAACATTCTGCAGCCCTTGTTGGCGCTGGGTCTCGTTGGCCTGTTCAAGCATGGCAGGAGTCAAATCAATGCCTGTGGCATGTTGCACGACGCGCGCGAAAGCGCAAACCAGGAGCCCGGGTCCGCAGGCTACGTCGAGGACCGTGTCGTCCGGACCAGCTTTGGCCATCTCGACAATGCGATGAAGGGTACCTTGATTTCGGATCGCTGGAGCGCTGGAAAACGGCGCTGCTTGGCGCGTGAATTGGTCAAGAATACGGCTGTTGTGTCCAGAGTCCATAGGCAACATCTTAATTAATGTGATCAACTCGGGCATCGAGCTGCTCTTGTGACTATTACCGAAATCGCCGGATGCGCAAGTTGTGGCGGTCAGAGCGGTAAAGACCTAACACATAAAGGACAGCTTTGCCCTGGGTGGAGTAGATTACCTGGCTGATTCGCAGCAACGGCGAACCACGAGGAACGCTGAGAAGTTCTGACAGCCGCGCGTCGGCAGCCGTCGAGTCAATCTCTTCATCGGCGTGGGCAAGATTGATGCCGTGCTCGAGTTCCATGAGAGAAAACAATGATCCTCGTTCAAGGGATGCCCGGCGCAGGTTGCCGAACTGTTCAGCCGACAGATAACAGGTTTCCAGCGCAAAGGGTTCATTGGCCGCCTGCCGGAGCCGCTCCACCACCAACAAGCGGCTGGTGGCAGGCAGGGAAAGTCGTGCGGCGATATCGGGCGCGTTCTCGATTACATTCATGGATAAAACTTTAGAGCATGCAGAAAGACCGCGGCTGGCCATCTCTTCGCTTAAGCTGGCCAGCTTATTGAAATGAATTTTAGGTGGAGCAACAAAAGTTCCGGCGCCCCGCCGGCGCTCGACCAGCCCTTCGCGCTGAAGCTCGGCCAGGGCGTGGCGCGCAGTCATAAGGCTTACGCTGTGAATCTTCGCCAGGTCTCTTTCTGAATCAACGGCCTCGCCGGGTTTGAGTTGGCCATTTTCAATGCGTTCGCGGATCGTACTCTGTATTCTCTGATAGGCCGGAGGCCGGTTCCCACGCTTCGGTTTCAAGGTTCTACCTTTTCAGGCTCGAAAGTTTTATCGGTATTCCGATGAATTATATCTACCTTATATATGCAGCCAAAGTTAGCTACTTGTAAAGTGTATGAGAATATCCATCCCAGGATACAAGACGGCTATTACGCAGATAACCCTTTGTTTATGAGGAGCTTAGATCGGGTGCAGCTACAAAGCGCGTTCTTATTGCGATAGTTACATATTCCCCGATAAACGCAGTGGACGCTCGGTCCACATCACATCCCAATAGCGACCAAACTTGCGGCCATTTTCGCTGAACGTGCCAGCGGGTTTGAATCCGAAGCGCTGGTGCAGCGCGGCCGAGGCTGGATTAGGCAGAGTGTATCCAGCAAGTATGCGATGGATATCCTCGCCGGCGATGGTCTCAAATAATGCTGTATACAATCGCCTTCCGATTCCTTTTCCGGCCGCGCTGAGGTCGCAATAAATTGTGGTCTCAACGGTGGTGTCATAAGCAGCTTTAGGACGAAAGCGTGTAGTGCCGGCGTAGCCCACCACGCCGCCGCTTTGTTCAGCTACCAGCAAGCGATAACGTCCGGTAGGGCCGAATTGCTGAAACCAGGTGGCGCGGCGCTCCACCGTGTAAGGCTCAACGTCAAAAGTGACGGGTGTACTGACGACGTAATAGTTGTAAATTTCAGTTAACCGCGGGAGATCGTCCTTTGTCGCCATTCGGATCAGGATCGCATCCATGCTTCAGTCCTTTCTTGCGTCAGCCTCTTTTTAACCCGTCTCTCAAACGTTCTAAACCATGCCTTCAGATAATTTGACGTGACAAATTGCAAATTGTGGGTTCTCATTAGGACATACGTTAACTAAGCAGGGCCTTTCATGCGCAAGTTTCCGTGTGGATCGGCTCGTGGTAGCAGCCATTTTCGTCTTTTGTGGCTCCGTCTCCAGTGCGCCGCCTCAGCGCAAGAAATCGGCTGAGCCAAAGCGTCGCTGCTTATCAACAAATCATGCAGCATACTCCAGGTCACGACTGGCCAGTGGCCTGGAGCTTTGCTGTATTCTGATTGAGTCCAACTCCTGCCTATAATTCAAGAGGCTATGAAAAGCCAACCCTTTTTGGGAAACAAGTGTCAAATCGCAACAATCCAAAGTCCCGGCTCGCCCGGGACATAGATAAAAGCGGTAGGTCCTGGCTTTGGCCATGACGGAGCGAAGCGAACCCCGCCGCTTAGCGGCGGGTAGGAGGGTTAGAGAAGACTCAAGTCCCCACAAGGGACGACCGAGTCCTTTTTCTTTCGGAGAGGTTTCGCTTGAGCCGCGCCGCTAACGCTTGTAAAAATGCGAAAGGGTTGCAGACGGTTCATTTGCCGTGGTCGCAATGACAATGGCGGTCTTCAGAGCAGCAGTTCCCTGGCTCAGCCAGCTTGCCATCGGGTCCAATGCATGTTTGCGTGAGCGCACACCAGAACAGACCTTCGTTCGAACGCGGAACGGTAGGATCGGGTTCCGCCCAAACATACTGGTTCTTGGAGTGCAGGTTCGAACACAGTCCAGGTCGTTCAATATTGAAGCGATCGCTCATGCGGCACCTCCCGCCTTCAGAATGGCGCGCTTGACCGCCACCCGCGCAAGCATAATTTTTTCCGCGTTACGGCCAAGGCTTTTGGCCTTGGCGACGGCTGCTTTGGCCGCAGCATCGGCGGTTTCGGCAGTAATCTTCTTTCCAATCAGGGCTTCGGCCGCCTCGGTTGAAAGCCACGGCACTGGCGCCACGTGGCCCAAGACCACACGGGCGCTGCTTACCGTGCCGCCGTTCATGGTAAGTGCTACTGCAGCCGTAGCATAGGGCCAATCAAAGGCTACCTTCTGCCGGACCTCATAGGCTGCGCTGTGAATGGAGCCGGGTCCCTTACCTGGCAGGACAATTTCCGTCACAATCTCGTTCGGTTTGAGGTCGTGTTCGCGTTCTTGTTCGCTTTTGGGAATCACAAAAAAATTCTCTAGAGCAACTTCACGTGTTGCCTTCGACCCCTGAATTCGTACCTTGGCCTGGTAGGCAATCAGCACGGGCGCGACCGTTGAAGGACTGACAAAATAAGCCGGCCCATCATTTCCCAAAATGGCATGGTAGCGATTATCGCCTTCAAGGACGAGCGATTTGCCGTCGGCGCCCTGAGCGAGCAAGCCGTGTCCACTGCGGAAGTACCAGCAGCGCGGGCGCTGGCACAGGTTGCCACCGATTGTGGCGATGTTGCGTATCTGCGGGCTGGCAGCATCGTTGGCAGCTTCGGCGAGAACGGGATATGCCTGTTTTATCTTTGCATCCTCGGCGATCTCTGCCAGGGTCATCAGCGCTCCAATGCGCAAGCCATCACGCAGCACGCTCACGCCGCGCAGCTCCTTGATCCCTTTTATATTGACCAGGCGGTGGGGCGTGGTGACGTCATCTTTCATTAAAGAGATCAGGTCGGTACCGCCGGCCAGAATTTCAACATCGCCCCACTTATCGCCAAGCAGGCCAGAGACCTGGTCTTTGCTGGTCGGAGTGGCGAAATCAAACGCTCGCATTGTTGCCTCCTTTGTTGAGGGCCGCCAGGACGCGGTCGGGGGTGATGGGCAGGAAGGGCACACGCACGCCAATGGCATTGGCCACAGCATTGGAGATGGCCGCCGACGGTGAGACCATGCACGGTTCGCCCAGGCCGATGGGGCCGCGCTCGTCGTATCCTTTGCCGGTCATCATGTGAACTACCATCTCGCCGACATCGCCGATGTTGGCCAGGCGATAGAATTCCATGTTGGGATTCAACATCCGGCCGTTGACCGGATCCATGATTTTCTCTTCGTAGAGCGTCGTAGCAACGCCCATGATCATGGCGCCGTAGCACTGGCTCTCAGCGGTTTTAAGGCTGACGACCAGACCGCAATCCTGTACGCAGACCATTTTATTCATTTTCACGATGCCGGTTTCTGTGTCTACGGAAACGTCAGCCATCATAGCGCCGCCAACGCCGCTGCTGTTAAGGTTGCCAGGGCCGGGGTTCTTGCCGACCACTTGAATGGCCTGGGTTCCCAATTTGGAACAAGCATCTTTCCAGTTCAAGCTGCGGCTGGGATCTGACTTTACGCGAATCGTGCTGTTGACCGCCTCCAGGTCTGCAGGCTGAGCATTGAGTGCGGGCGCCACTTTGGCAAAGAGCTGGTTCAGGGCATCCACCGCGGCGCGGCGTGTCGAGGTAGAGACACCGCCAATGGTAGAGCTGCCGCCGGAGGCGCCGGAAGCCGGATATTGATTATCACCGATGTTCAATTGCACCTGGTCGAGGGGGATTCCCAGGGAATCGGCAGCAACGATCTGGATTGCCGTGCGGTTTCCGACCCCGAGGTCCTGCGTTCCCATTTTTAGGTCGACGGAGCCGTCAGGAGCGATGGTGAGCCCGCAGTTGCTGTTATGGCCGCGCCCGCCCCAGGTGTGGATGGAAAGACCGAGTCCACGCTTTACGGGGCCGTCACCATTTTTGCCGCGGGGACGCCAGTTTGCCTTCCAGCCAATCAGGTCGGCGGCGATGAGCAGTTCATCGCGATAGGTGTCGGCGCGATGGAAGGTATCCTGCGGCGGAGCTGCTATCTGAAGATTTTTCAGAAACATATCCAGCGGGTCCATGTTCAGTTTGGCCGCCAGGTCTTCCAGGGCGCCCATGGTGATCAGGCAGCCTTGAGGATGAGCAGGAGCGCGCCAGGCGCGGGCCGGGCCAATGTTCGTCTGCACGGCCACATGCTGGATACGCCGGTTCGGAATGCTGAATACGTATGGGATCGGCGGCGCACCACCCCCACCGGGACCGCCCGTGCCCCAGGATTCGGAGTCCCAAGCCAACAGCGTGCCATCTTTTTTGGCTCCCACCTTAACGCGGGCAAATGCGGAAGGACGCGCTCCCGCCACCATCAACTCGGAGTCGCGCTCGAGCATGATCCTCACCGCCTTGCCACCGGCTTTCTTAGAAAGCTGGGCGGCTGCGATGCCCCAGCGGTCGGCCCCAAACTTGCTGCCAAAACCGCCACCCATGTGGTCCTGATGCACGTGCACATTGGTGACAGGAATCTTGAGAGCGCGAGCATATTCATTGGCGACGCCAGAGACGTTCTGCGTCGAGGTATACACCATGAGATGGTCGTCGTCGGTCCACTCTACAATCAAGCCGTGGGTTTCCAGGCAGCAGTGGGTAATTACAGGACAGCCATAGACGCCTTCGGAAACAACCTCGGCCTCTTTGAAGGCGGCATCCGGGTCGCCTCTGACCACGTCGGCCGCCTTGCGATAAGGAGACTTGTTTTCCTGTGCCTCTTTCTTCGGTGCTGCCTGCAAGGCTTTGATCAAGGCTTCTCCGACTTTTTGCTGGCGCATGCTGTCAACCACCTGATCGCTCACATCAAAGCTCACGCCTTTGCGCTGAACGATGGCAATAATCTGCGGCTCGGGAACCTGGTTCCTGAACATATCTCCGAGATCAGACTGCGAAACCGGAGTGGTATCTTCGGCCACATTTTGCGGCTGGTCAAAGTCGTTGACGAAGTGAGAGAGGGGCTGGTATTCAACCTTGATGGCACGAATGGCATCTTCCGCTGTCGGTTCATCTACGGCGGCGACGGCGACGATGTCATCTCCGGCCCAGTGGATCTCAGTGCCGGTGTCTTGCACAATCTGAACGGCCTTGACCCCGGGCATCTTTTCCGCGGCGGAAGTATCAATGCTCACAACCTTGGCGTGCGCATAAGGCGAGCGTAAGACCTTGCCAAACAACATTCCTGGGCGGTGCACATCGTAGGTATATTTGGCGCGGCCTGAGACCTTGACCGGGCCATCCACACGCGAGATGCGTTTGCCGAGCAAAGGTCTTTGTTCCGGCTGAGGCCAACTATAGTCCGTTTGCTGCTCTGTCTTGACGTCGTCTGCCATAACCTAAGCTCCTTTCGCGGCTTT